>Ga0233433_10000094_pt1:5000-102016 | contig 102016 bp, 86 predicted proteins | sample SI_122_August201_5_FD_179868 | JGI IMG/M metagenome (GOLD analysis project Ga0233433, IMG submission 179868) | Seawater microbial communities from Saanich Inlet, British Columbia, Canada - SI_122_August2016_100_MG | ecosystem: Environmental > Aquatic > Marine > Inlet | place...
CGATTGAAATTCAATCCGGGGACTCTTTGGTTCGCATCTTCAAAAGACTTGATCTTGATGCCATACAAGCCATTGAGATCAGCAAGCTCGCTGGTGCTAAAAAGATTAGTAATTTGCGAACGGGCCCCTATCTTCAAATTCAACAAAAGGACAACGCGCTCATCGCGCTTCGGTACCAGCCGGATATCAAGAGTTATTTGGAAGTTACCCGTAAAAACAACTCATTTATTGCGGAGACAATAAAACGAGCGTTTGATGTCTCGGAAAAAGAGGTTTCAGTCGAGATCACGGGCACTCTTTATGAGAGCGCAAAAAGAGTGGGATTACCTGCCTCAATTGTTCATCGGGTCACTCAAATCTTCCAGTGGGAGATTAATTTTTCGAGTGACATTCAACCGGGCGATCGGCTAACGGTTGTTTATGAAGAACGCTCACTGGAAGGTCAAAAGGTCGGTACTGGCCCGATTCTTGCAGTAAGCCTTGAGAATAATGGGACAACTCATCACGCAATTCGACATCTAGACGCCAAAGGTGCAGCAACCTACTATTCCCCCGAGGGAAATAGCCTACAGCGGCCATTTTTACGATCTCCAGTGCCGGGCGCCTATGTCAGCTCATCATTCTCTTACAATCGACTACATCCAATCCTGAAGGTGCGCCGACCGCATCTTGGCGTCGATTATGGCGCGCGCAGAGGAACTCCCGTCATCGCGACTGCGGACGGAAAGATAATTCGCGCCTCTCGGAAAGGAGGCTATGGCAAAACGGTAATTATTCGCCATGGTCAGGAATATCGGACGCTATATGCACACCTATCAAAGTATGGCAAAGGTATCCGGAATGGAAAATGGGTGAAGCAAGGACAAATTATCGGATATGTGGGTTCAACCGGTTTTTCAACCGGACCCCACCTTCACTATGAAATTCATGTGGGTGGAAAAGCACGAAATCCACAGTCATTAAAATTTCCCCGTGCGGCATCCATTACCAGCAAAGAAAAATTAGACTTTCTGGCGCAATCTGCGGTTTGGATCGCTCGCCTCGACGACATTCAATCAGCGAGCTGAACGCCTCCATCTAAACGACTACTTACCACTCCCCTTTTCGGTGAGTCACAAAAAATAAATGTCTGAGATCTTTATCGGCTTGATGTCCGGCACCAGCGCAGACGCGATTGATGCCGCCGCAGTTGACTTCTCTGCAGCTAACGCACCTGCTCTAGTTAGCACTCATTCGCATCCGCTGTCGAAAGACTTGCGAGAGCGAATTTTCAACGTCAGTTCTGGGGTGTCAGATCGGCTTGACGACGTCAAACAGCTAGAGGTCGATCTTTCAATCGAGTTCTCCCGCTGTGCTCAAGAAATCATTAACGAGTTAAATGACAAACCGGTCGCGATCGGCTGTCATGGTCAAACCGTCCGGCATCGCCCTGAGCTGGGATTTACGGTTCAACTCGCCGACGGTGCGATCATTGCCCAAAGCACCCAAACGCCGGCCGTTGTCGATTTTCGGTCAGCTGATGTTGCGCTTGGTGGTCAGGGCGCGCCGCTTGTTCCGGCTTTTCATCGCGAATTTTTTAGCTCATCTTCAGAGGATCGTGCAGTCGTAAATATTGGAGGAATTGCGAACGTTACGTTACTTTCAAGAGACGGGCTCGTTACCGGTTTTGACTCGGGGCCGGGTAATACCCTCATGGATCGCTGGATCCAACTTCATCAAAATAATCAGTGGGATCACAACGGCGCTTGGGCGAGGGCGGGACTGGTGGATGAAGAGCTTCTGCTAACGCTTCAGCAAGATCAATATTTCTCCCGAAAGCCGCCAAAATCTACGGGTCTTGAGTATTTTAATCTCGACTGGCTTAACACTTTTCTCAAGGGTAATGAGCGGCCATGTGATGTTCAGGCAGTTTTATGCGTCCTCACGGCGCAAACGGTGGCCGCCGCCATTCTTGAGTTTCTGCCTGAAGTCAAAAAAATATATCTTTGCGGTGGTGGCGCACTAAATACACGACTTAAAGAGTTGATCCAATCAAAAATCGATCGTGCAGAAGTATCAACAACTGACGCACTCGGGGTAGATCCTAAATGGGTCGAAGCAATCGCCTTTGCGTGGCTAGCCCGTCAACGAATCAATCTGCAAACCGCAAACCTTCCAGAAGTAACAGGCGCCGCGAGGCGCTCAATACTGGGCTCTGTATATCTTCCCTAAAGACAGTGGTCGCGATTAAATTCCAAAAGATGCCCCGCAACCACAAGTTGTCGACGCATTGGGGTTGTTCACCACAAAGCGAGTCCCCATCAGGTCATCAATGAAATCGACTTCGGCTCCACCAAGATATTGGAGACTCAACGGGTCCACCACTACCCTGACGCCTCCGCGATCAAACTCTATGTCATCGCCGGACTGCGCATCTTCGAACTGGAAGCCATACTGGAACCCTGAACAGCCTCCCCCCTGCACATAGACTCTAAAGCGAAGTTCTGGATTCGCTTTAGACGTGATAAGCGTGTTCAACTGATTTACAGCGCTATCGGTCAGGAGTAATTCAGTTGCATCATTCATTGTTATTTTTTCCTTGCGAAAATAGTGATATGAGGGCAACAGACAGATATCTCAAGTTTTCGCTCACAAAGATTAAGGCCAAAGGGCCAAATTCATCAAACCGGCGGTCTCATTAAATCCGAACATCAGATTCATATTCTGAACAGCCTGACCCGCCGCTCCTTTCACCAGATTATCTTCGACTACGATGATGACCGCAATATCGCCCCCTTGCGGTCGAAAACAGGAAATTCGCACCTGATTGGATCCACGGACACTTCTTGTCTCAGGAAGTGATCCACTAGACATTACATCGACAAAAGGCTCTGATTTAAATCGTTCCTGATATAACGCCGTCAGATCAATCGTGGTATCCGTAAGGCGGGCATACAAGGTCGCCTCAATCCCTCGAATCATGGGTACCAGATGTGGAACGAAAGTTAGCCCTACGGTCGCCCCCGCGGTTTCCGAGAGCGTTTGCCGAATTTCCGGCAAGTGTCGATGACCATTCACGCCATAAGCCTTAAATGAATCAGCGGTCTCCGCCATTAGCGTACCCACGGCAGCTCCCCGCCCTGCACCTGATACACCCGATTTAGCGTCCGCGATCAGCGAACTCGTCTCTACCAAATTGTTTTCGAGAAGTGGCGTAAATCCAAGTGTTACCGCAGTCGGGTAGCACCCCGGGTTTGCAACCAACTTCGCCCCAACAATCTGCTCTCGATTAATCTCAGGTAACCCATACACCGACTGACCAATGAGTTCAGGACATGCGTGATCCATTCCATACCACTCACACCAAATTTCTGGATCTTTAATTCGAAAATCCGCTGAGAGATCAATTAGACACGTATCCGAATCCAAAAGCGACTGAGCGTGCGTCATCGCCACACCGTTGGGTGTAGCCGCAAACACCACATCACATTGATCAAGCGCCGCCTCGTCTGGGTCGCAGAACGAAAGATCTAATTGGCCGCGTAAGCTCGGAAACACATCACTGACCGCCTTACCTTTTTCTGAGCGTGAACTAATCGCCACGAGCTCAACTTCAGGATGACCGACCAGCAGACGCAACAGCTCTACTCCGGTATAGCCAGTCCCGCCAATAATGCCTGCTTTTATCATGATCAAAACACGTCTAAATTTTTACAGTAAAAAGATCTATTTTACGCTCGCATTTGGGAGAAGTCCGGCCTCCCGCTCATAGCGAGTGATCAGAATACCCTCCTCACCACAGCATGACTCGGCGCACTGGTTCACCTCATGCAACGATTCCCATCCCGGCAGATAATCCGCAACGGGCGCATTCTCATCGGCACAATCACACCCTTTATCAGAATAGACATAGACATGACCAAGGCCCGCCTGGCGCCCCAAGGTCGCTGCACGCTCAAGCGTTTCAACTGGAGTCGAAGGCACATGTGCTAAGCGATACGCAGGATAAAATCGGGTGACATGCCAAGGACTGTCAGCACCTAAGTTTCGAACAATCCACTCGGCGATCTGTTGAAGCTCTTCCTCATTATCGTTATACCCGGGAATTACATTAGTCCGGGTTTCAACATGGATTCCGAGATCATGAGCAGTTTTAATCGAATTTAATACTTGCGAGACGCTGGCGCGCGGACAGATCGCCTGATAGAAGCTATCCGACATACTTTTGATATCAGAGCAAAGCACGTCGATTTTTCCTTTCAAAAGCGAGAGCGCCTCATCAGTTACAAAACTATTACTGACATAAACGGTATAAAGACCGTGTTCGTGTGCGATCTCTGCCACATCAAGAACATACTCTAGCCAGACTGCAGGCTCAGAATAAGTAAAGGCAATACCTTGCACCTGGCTATCAATAGCCGCCTGAACTAATCGCTCGGGCGTCACAAATGCGGCCTTCGACTGTCCCCGGGCCAGTTCATCCAACGCTTCAGTGCCCCATGAAATATCGAGGTTATGGCATCCGCCACAGCGAAAGCTACATCCATAGCTGCCGACCGATAACACTCGAGTGCCTGGGCGATAATGTTTTACCGGTTTCGATTCAATGGGACCAATATCGATTGCCGAAACGATCCCATAAGATAAGTTGTACAGCGTGCCATTTCTATTGACATGCGCCTGACAATATCCCCTCTGACCATGATGCAATCCACACTGCCACAAACAAAGATTACATCTGGTTTTGTCGTCCCCGATTTTCTCTTGCAATCGAGTTGGCATTAGTCGATAGCCTCCCTCGACTACCACAGGAATTTCTTCGCTCGACATTACCGTTTTACCTTGAATATATTCATTGCGCCCCTTTAATCAGCTTTCGTTTGATAACGACTAAAACCTACCATCTTCTTAGACAATACAACACTGAATACCGGTTACCTTTCAAATCGAATAAATGTTAAGTCAAAAAATTATTATCAGATGCAAGACTCACCAGAGTCCTCTAAAACGCCGTATTAATTGGCTGGGGGACCAGGATTCGAACCTGGATTGGCGGAGTCAGAGTCCGCAGTCCTACCGTTAGACGATCCCCCATCACAGACGCTTTATATCAGAAATTGAAGATCTTCGCGTGACAAGTCACTTGCCTAGACTGAGGCAAGAAATCCAACTCACGCTACTGGGAAACGCGGGCAAACATTGATTGATCAACTTCACAGCCAGGCGCAGTAGGATAGAAAAAACACAACACTAAAGTAGCAACCCACAAAGGTTTAAAACCAAAACTGTCTCGTCCTTGTTATTCAGGCAGCATTTCTTTTCGACCTGAAACCTTTGAATGCTCATGACCTTCTCTACATTTCTATTTCCACAAACACCCCCGCAGACAGGTCAAAAGCGTCGACAATAATCATCACCGGTCCTTTCCGTTCTGCCTGAAAATTTACCTTATATGTTCCGGGCTGTAACGGAATCGGACCCCAGCTTTTCTTCAGCTGGACCGAGAACTCAACATCACCATTCGCTTTTAAGCGAGAGAATTCAACCATATGAGGTGGCTTGGTACCTTCCGCATAGGTGAACCCAACCCCCGTGTTGATTACGAACTGCGTAAGTTCATTATCATTGACAACGACAGCGCCTAACGGGGAATCTGTTGCCCCATGCTTGGTTTGCCGGTACACCAGCTGATAATCTCCTGCCGGCACAATTTGGGGTTTGAATTCAAACTTGCTGACTTTGAGCGCGACTTGTCCGTCCTCGTCCTCTAACTGCCACCACCGACGACGGATCTCTGGAACCCAGTCAGCTTTGACCAACTGCAATCCTGTTGCAACCCTGACTTCATTTAACTGACCCATCTGAATCTCTATAGCGCCAAGATTGACCGGAGTTGTTCTATGCTCATTTTGGTACCAGATCAGTTCATAGCGACCCGCCGGTACGACCTGTGCGGGTAGGTCACGAAACCAAATACCTGGTCTTTTGCCAGGCTCATCGTCTGCCGCCTTAAGGCCCCACCAATAAGGCGTTTCGACCCAATGCGGCATGTTCAGGCGAATACCGGTATTCACAGGAACTTCGACTACTTCGCCAGATTTAACCGCCACAATCTGTTCAGTAATCACCTCGGCCGCCCGGTGTTCATTCTGGCGCCACACCAACTGATAGGTGCCTGCCGGTACCTGTTGGGACGTCACACCCTGTCGCGCAAATTTATAAAGAATCTCTCCTGATTCGACATCAGACAAACCCCAGTATCGTGGCTCCTCAACCCATGAGTCGGGCAGCAATTTTACGGTACCAGGCCCCTTCGCTTTTATTTTGATTGACGTCGACACCGACGCTACAACTGGGGCGACAGGCTCGGGGGCGGGCTCAACCTCTACCTTCACCTGCTCAACCACGCTCTCTTTCACAACGGTCAACGCGGCAAGAAGATCTGCCGCATTACTGGCCGTAAAAAATTCGCCGCCACCGGCGTCCGAAATACACGCGAGCTTTTGTTCCTGCTCTTTTATCAAGTCAAAACCCACGACATGCATCACAAAACGAGCCCCTGACGCCTTCAGCTTTGCAGTCAGCGCGCAGGGATCTTTGCCGCAACTCTCCAAACCATCGCTAATGAGCACGATCGTGGCTTCGCCCTGCTCAGCCTTCAGCCGATCTACCGTTCGTTGGATCGAGTCAGTAATCGGTGTCTTACCAATAGCGCTGAGCGAGTTGATTCGTTCTTGAAGTCGAACCTTAGTAACTGGATCAAGACTTCCAAGCGGCGCCACCTCCTCTATGTCTGCACAATCAAACTTACGGCGATGGCCATACGCAGTTATGCCCGAGCGGATATCCGCCGGCGTTTGGTCGATTAAACTGGAAAGCGTTTCCTTTGCAATCTCAATCCGTGGCTTGCCATCTACCTGCTCCCACATGGAGCCGGAGGCATCAAAAATAAAGTAAAGAATATTACTTTGAGCGTTTACATTGACAGACAAAACGCAAAGCGCGAAAGCGACAACAGAACAAACAAAACGAAGTGGCGTCTTCATATCAATTCCTATCGCATCCCAATTTGTCATCTTACCGTAATAACATGGGCGCGACCAAAGCGCGACTCGAAATTTCCTCTTACTCCTGATCTATAGATTTTTCTGATTCAGTCATTCGAATCTGCCGTAAAACCTTATTAAGCACGTGGGGAGGCTCCCAGTTAGGAACCATACGACCCGTGGAATCCACTGGAGGGTTGGTTTTATAAAAAATAGATCTTGCGACTCGTATATCTTCTTTTGCGGCACCAAATTTCCCCTGCATCAATCTGGCAATACCGCGATAACGATATCCATGCGTCTGATCGGGCTGACGATCAATTAAAATTGTCCCAATTTCTTGGAGTCGCTCAAAATCTCCAATCCGGATCGCAACAACAGCAGAATTGGTCAACGACTCACTAGAGCGGATAATCGTTTCAGTGTTTGATTCGAGCATCACTCCAGCCAATTCAATCCGCACTTTCCATTTAGAATTATCGGGAAGCACCGCCTCGGTCCTAAATGATCGGTTAATACTCACAACATCTGCGTAGAGATAGACATCAGGCGGACTAATCGGGATCATCGTAAGCCCTTTTCTCAACTCATCTAAGTTGTCACTGACTTCCATAAGGGACGGCGGTTCAGACGCCACCCAAGCCTTCAGGATATCGAGTTCGCCTTGATGACCACGAAGCGCGATTTGTATAACTGAGGAACCTAAAATATCTCCAGGAATAATCTCAAAATCAAGTTCAGTCTGCGCCTCAATGCGAGGGGTTACAGCGCATGCTAATAAAAAAAACAAGCAACATTTACGAAGCACGATCAACATCCCTCAGGAATCCTGCTGTCTTGATCCCGATTCAGACTCATGTTGGAGATCAGGGTACCGGCACATGTTGCATCCCCTGCCATTGGCAACCAATATTCCTTTTCATCTTCTGTGACAATTTTTCTCAGACTTCCGGCGTTAATTCCAGACCCTTTCAGGTCTTTTGCAAATGTAGTAAGCGCCTGATTGTCAAGTTGACGAGGAAATGCATAGCATCTCCCATCGACATACTGCCATCGTGGATGCTGGTAACGCATGAGATTGTTAGCTGGCCCTGAAAACAAACTCCCTTGTTCCGAGGCAGTCAAACCGTCGCACCAACCGCGCTCGGATCCAGGGTGCCACAAGTTAACACCATGCCCCAGTTCATGGGCCACGAGCTCGATGCCGATCATCGGGAAATGGGAAAACTTTATTCCCGGAAACAGCGTGTTGACAATAAGAGCTTGCTCTTTAGTCAGTCGTCTGCCCGGCGTAAATACGCCGGCATCAGACCTAGACCCCGGGGAGAGAAATATTTCATCGTGAACACAAACCCCGTTATTCACAATTTGTATTTGCTCGATGACGTTAGGGCCACCTAAAAAACCCTTGCCGATAGCCCTCCCACAATAATCCTGGTCACTATCATCAATGAGAACAACATGAAATCCCTTTTGACCACGAGAATCCCGTGTTATTGCCTGATTCGCTCCACGGTTAAAATTAACAATACGATCTTCGTCATATTCATCTGCCAGAATTTTATGCACCAGAAGCTCGGACGAGCTTTCAAAAAGATCAATGCCCGCATCAACAATTGTCTTTCTTGTTCCCCCATCGTTATGAATAAAAAGATCCTTCATCGTAGGGTCGGTATCCGTCCAGTCTCCTTTAACCTTAAATCCTCGGTACTCCTCATAATTCGAGAATCCATCCCCAGGTTCTCGGCCTACTGGCGACTCATCATCATCGGCTGATGATATTCCTGAAATACCTTTTTTTAATTCCCAAAAATCAGCAATCTGGTTTTCGTCACGATCAAAAGGAATCGTGACATAACGCTCACGAGTTTCGGAGACGCAGGGAAACCACCAACCACCCGTGTTCACTTCACATTTGAGCTTCCCCCAAGCGCCATAGTCTCGAGCCTCGACTCGAACTGTGGCTTCTGACATCATTCCTCTAGATTCCAGGACCCAGCCATCAACGGTTTCGACAGGCGGCCAAAAGTAATCCTGGTCATACATAAAAACGAGGTCAAGCGAGTCATCAGTTTGATGACCTGCATTCATCGCCCATCCGTTTTCCTGCGTCACTTCAAACAAAGTGAATCTAAATTTACCCTTCGCGTCTGAGGATTCGCTTACTTTTACAGTGAAATCAAGGGCGTTACTTGGTTCAGCGACGGGTCTCCAGGTCTCGGGGCTCGAAGGCAATATGGGCTCGACCTTGATTACGGGATACACAGACCATTCTTGAATCTCCTCCCGATGCCGTAACTCACAATCGGCAGGTATGGGAATTTTCTGCACATACGAGCCCTCCATCTTTCCACTAACTAATTGACGACTTTGTTGATCGTGGTACGGAGTCGAATAGTACCGAAATGCATCACGTAACTGATCAACGGTAATTTTTCGACCATCGTGATCCGGCAGCATGGGAAATGGCATTGAACTCGATTGCGACCAGGTCGGTCCAGCAATAACCGGAAAGTTATCAGAGATAAATTGACTCTCGGAATGCGGCTCAAAACATTGCACAACTTTTCGAGCACTCGTGAATGACGAGTGAGTCGATATATCATCCCATTTGATAGCGTAGCTCCCACTCGGCAGAATATCTTGAAGCGGATCGTCATCTGTCATGCTGTAATAGATCCAGCCAACAATCTTTTGATCTGAGTCTCCCACCGCAGAGCCGGAGAATTGGGTAATATCTCGACCGCAGCCGCATCCTGTTCGCGTCCAACCAGTTTGGAATGCCGTCCAGTTGCCGTCCTGTTCTCTCAGAGAAACCACTTGCCCGATCAGACGATCCTCCGCCCCGATCACGTCAAAGCGATAAGCCTCGGTTAGAAAAATATTATGGTCCACGCGAATCTTATGTTCGCCTTCTTCACCCCCAAAATTTAGATGGATGATAGCTGCGTGCCCGACCCAAGCAAATTCATGATCCGGTTTCTTTACCCCATCCAACTTAATGAAGTTGCCAATCGATTCAACCCCCTCCGCACCAGGGACAGTGCTATCAAGGGGCGTCAAAACCTGTGCTGTTGTTTCTGAGGCAAGAAGAGAAGAGGGAAGAAAAAAACCAACATTCAAACAACACAGAAGGCCTGCGTATATTCGAATTAAGGAAAAAGATGACAGCAGCCAAAGGCTGCTTTGTCTCGACGATTTAGAGGTGCGGCCGAGGGATTCGCAGACGCGAATCCAGGTCACACCAAGGTGACTATCGCTTGGAGTACTGAGGCGCCTTGCGCGCTTTATGAAGTCCGACTTTCTTGCGTTCAACTTTTCTGGAATCACGCGTCACGAACCCTGCTTTTCGAAGTGCTGGCCTGAGACTCTCATCATAACTCATCAGGGCTCGGGTAATACCGTGGCGAATGGCGCCCGCTTGACCCGTACCGCCACCACCCACAACCCGGACATTGACATCAACCTTATCGACCATCTCAACCGTATCTAGCGGCTGACGCACCACCATTCGAGCCGTTTCCCGGCCGAAATATTGATCGAGAGTTTTTTGATTGACCGTAATACTACCGGTACCGCGAGTGAGATAGACGCGTGCAACAGATGATTTTCGTCGCCCGGTCCCGTAATGAATTTCGCCAGTCTGTGCCAATGTATTACCCTTTAATCGTTCTGTCTGTTTTTATTCAATTAGATATCCAGCACCTTCGGCTGCTGGGCCTGATGGGAATGCTCTGCCCCAGCATACACTCTAAGCTTAGCAAACATCGCTCGGCCGAGAGAATTCTTGGGCAACATCCCTTTGACGGCTGCTTCCAGAACTCGTGTCGGATGACGTTCAAGTTGATCGGAAAGCGTTACCTGCTTGATACCGCCTGGATAGCCAGAATGGCTGTAATAATTTTTGGCTTCGACCTTTCTGCCCGTTACCCGCACCTTCTCTGCATTCACGATGACAATATGATCGCCCGTGTCGACGTGTGGCGTGTATTCAGGTTTGTGTTTGCCTCTCAAACGAATGGCGACTTCGCTCGCCAGACGACCGAGGACTTTGTCGGTTGCATCCACAACGAACCAGTCACGTTTGACGGTCTCAGGTTTGGCACTAAAGGTCTTCATTTGGATAAGCTATAAATACGAAATTTGAGGCGCGGATAGTACTAGAACTATGCTTTCTAGGCAAGCATTGACCTAAAACCAAGCCGCGGCATCTGGCAGCCTGAGTCGCAAGATCCGAACTCATTAGGCCTGTAATCGTGCGCCGAATTAGCGATTATTCTTCGATGCGCTACAAATTTGGCTACAAATGCGCCTTTTTGGCTGCAATTGACTGAAGTCGCCACGCGGGTGGATTTAGCCGAATGACTCAATTTTCTAATTTCAAAGGGTCAATGAGCTCAATCCAATGGCGAACAGGCGTCGGGCTATCCGAATTTAAGTGTGTGAGGCAGCCAATGTTCGCCGTCGCAATAAAATCTGGCAAATCGCATGTCAAGTTCTCAACCTTTCTTCGACGCAATTTCTCGGACAGTTCGGGTTGGAGTAGAGAGTAGGCCCCACCTGCCCCGCAGCAAAGATGTTTTTCTTTAGTCACGACAAGGTCAGCCCCGCAGGCACTGAGAATTGACTCCACCTTTCCGATTATTTTTTGCCCATGCTGTAACGTGCAGGGCGAATGAAATGCGACTCGAACACCCTCTAATGTGCCGCTGAGCTCTATCCTATCGGGATCAATCACTTCACAAAGATCTCGAGTGAGCTCACTCACCCGACGCGCTTTCTCACGATACATCGCATCGTCTTTCAAGAGCTCATGATAATCACGCACGGTTACGCCACAACCACTCGCCGTCATCACAATGGCTTCAATATCTCCGGTTTGAACCTGAGGCCACCATGCATCAATGTTACGGCGGATCGCATCCTTAGCCTCGGCTTCTGCGCCAAGATGAAGGTCTATCGCGCCACAACAACCTGCCGATGGTGTAGACACAACTTCATAACCCATCTGCATCAGCACCCGACTTGCGGCTGCATTAATCACCGGCGCCATTGCGGGTTGAACACAACCCTCTAACATCAATACTTTTTTTTTGGCCCGGGCCGTAGGGCGATCTCCCGCAGGTCGCGATTCCGGAATATGCCTTGCCACAACCGACGGCATTACCGCTCTCAACGACTGGCCTATCCTGAAAATCATCGAGAACCAACGACTGCCAATCAATCGACGAAGCAGCCACCGCTTGAATCGATCGCGCCGGTCTCTTGGAACCGTTTGGTCTATTCTCGGACGACTTATTTCAAGCAGTCTTCCGTAATTGACGCCGGACGGGCAAGTTGTTTCACAAGCGCGGCAGGTCAGGCAACGATCCAGATGCGTGCGCGTGGTGTCCGTGCAATCACCCGTCTCGAGAAACTCCTTGATAAGGTAAATTCTCCCCCGTGGCCCATCAAGCTCATCCCCAAGAATTTGATAGGTGGGGCATGTGGCTGTGCAAAAACCGCAGTGAACGCATTTGCCAAGAATGCTGCCCGCTTCTTGACCAAACTCGGATTCAGAAAATTGCGGGGCTAATTCAACATGCATAATGTTTCAGACAAATAACCGGCCGGGATTTAAAATGTTTTGGGGATCAAAGCCTTTTTTCAGCTGTTGATTAAGTCGCAAACCAACATCTTCCAATCCAGCAAGGTTCTCCGTGCGATCACCGCCATTAAACCGTGTAATGTACCCCCCTGCAGATGCGGCAATCTTTATTAAATCTGACGGTGGTCGAGAAGTTTTAACCCAATAAAGACCGCCGCCCCATTCAATCAGGTACGGATCTGTTAGCGGAAGCACCTCGTTCTTTGGTTTAAGGCTCAATCGCCATAACGGCCCGGGCCCATTAAAAAAATCAAGTCGGTGCTCCTTGATTTTCTGCCAGAACTGATCCCCATCCGAATCAAAATCTCCACCGAGCTCGGCCGATGCCGCATCAACCGAGCCCTTAACGCCAGATAAACGAATACGTAAAAAGTCATCATGCCACGCGCTCGCCGTCACCGGAATCGAACGGGCAAAAAGAGATGTCATTTTTTTCAGCGCAGCCGAACTGGAACACTCAAACACAAGCGTTCTGGTGTGCTTGGGTGTGGGTAGAACCTTAAGGGAAATCTCAGTCATGATCCCTAATGTTCCCATAGCACCTACCATGAGTCTGGATACGTCATACCCCGCAACATTCTTCATGACCTGGCCGCCAAATTTAAGAACTTGGCCGCTTCCATTAATACAGTTAATTCCGAGAACGAGGTCACGAGCTGCGCCGCGGTAAGGCCGGGCGGGTCCGGATAATCCACAAGCAATTGTGCCTCCAATCGTAGCGTCAACCCCAAAACCGGGAGGCTCAAACGGAAGCATTTGGCCCGCCTCGGCGAGAGTAGCCTCAATATTCACTAGTTTTGTACCCGCTTTGGCGGTAATGACAAGCTCGGTGGGCTCATAGTTGGTCACACCCGCATAGCTCGAAATAGAGCACGGCTTACCCAGAGGCTCCCGACCTAGAAATTTTTTGGTGTTCCCGCCTTGAATACAAAGCGGATCTCCTTTCGCCGCCGCTTCGCCGACCGTTTCCGCAAGGGATTGAATAAAATTGTTCACCTGAAACCTCGAATCAAAACCGTGGCAGCTCAGGGTGCGGAAGATGTCCACCATGAACATGCATCGCATTGAACTCCGCGCAACGGGATAAGGTCGGCACGGCTTTTCCGGGGTTGAGTAGACCGTCCGGATCAAATACCTTCTTCAATGCATGAAATTGTTCAAGCTCACCGGCTCCAAACTGAACACACATCTGATCAATCTTTTCAAGCCCAACGCCATGCTCGCCGGTAATGGTACCGCCGGCACGAACACAGAGCTGCAGTATCTCCGCCCCCAACGCCTCGGTGCGCTCAAATTCACCCGGCTTGCCGGCATCATAAAGAATTAAGGGATGAAGGTTGCCATCGCCGGCATGAAAAACGTTGGCGACCTTAAGCTGGTAATCGGTTGCGAGAGTTGTAATTCCGGCCAAGACTTTGCCGAGCATCCTGCGCGGGATTGTGCCATCGATACAATAATAATCCGGCGATATTCGCCCGACCGCCGGAAAAGCATTTTTGCGACCCGACCAAAAACGCGCGCGCTCGGATTCGTCCTGCGCGACGTGGACGTCAATCGCACCGCAATCCAGCAATAATTGGGAAACTGTGGCCACGTCAGCCTCAACCTCCTCGATTCCGCCATCAAGCTCACAAAGCAGGATCGCGGCGGCATCTCGTGGATACCCGGCGCTCACAAAGTCCTCTGCCGCAACAATTGCAGGGTTGTCCATCATCTCAAGGCCAGCCGGAATGATACCTTCAGCAATGATCCTGGCAACGGCCGCCGCAGCATCCTCGGTTGAATCAAAGGACGACATTAACGCTTTGGCTGCTATCGGACGGGGCAAAAGACGTACGGTAACTTCGGTGACAACACCCAGCATACCTTCAGACCCAACAAAAGCTGCCAGCAAGTCATAGCCAGGATTATCCAAAGCCTCTCCGCCAATCTCCAGAATCTCGCCTCCCATCAAAACAACTTGAGCTGAGACTACGTTATGAACCGTAAGACCGTATTTAAGGCAATGCACGCCTCCCGCATTTTCAGCAACGTTGCCGCCAATCGTGCAAGCAATTTGCGAGGACGGATCCGGCGCATAATAAAGCCCGATATCGGCTACGGCCTCACTGATCGCAAGATTTCTAACCCCAGGCTGAACCCGAGCGGTCGCCGCAACTTGATCGATCGATAGCACTTGATTAAACCGTGCCATGCTGAGCAGAACACCCTCCGGGTGAGGGGTAGCCCCTCCCGATAAGCCCGTGCCCGCGCCCCTCGCGACCACAGGAATCTGGTAGCGCTGACAGAGTGCAAGAATCTTTTTCACAGCATCGACGGTATCAGGAAGTAATACAACCCCTGGCAACGCCCGGTAACCTGACAGTCCATCACATTCATAGGGTTTGCGCTGCTCTTCCGACAGCAAAATGGTCTGGCTCGGCAGAACGCGTTTGATCTCTTTTAGAAACCGTTTATCGAGTGAATGCACAGGTATATCCTTTGAATCTCTGACGCCGTCGATTCGAGTATGTCATAGAGGTTTGGTGGACTTAAGATAAAACATCGGCTGGTCTGACCTTGAAACTCCCGCGGTTGCTTGGGGGGGCCACTAAGCAGTTAAATCTCTAAAGAAACAGATTTAATGTTTCCGAAATGAATCCGATACTTATTGCTTGCCGTAGTATTCACAGTTCATGTGGACGAGATCGGCGCTCGCAGCTTCTTGTTAAATCAGGTAAATAAAAATAGAGAGTGGATTCATGAAAAAAGCAGCCGACATCATTAGCGCCTTAAAACTTTCTGCCCATCCCGAGGGGGGGCACTTCGTTGAAACTTTCCGTGACACGAGGGAGGCAACGAGTCTCATTTTTTATCTCCTCATAAAAGGTGAAACGTCGCACTGGCATCGCCTCAGTAAAAATGAAATTTTGCACTTTTATGATGGCGATCCCATGAAAGTTAAAACCTCGTCTGACGGGCAAAAAATCAAAGATCTCACGCTTGGAAAAGATTTTACCGAGGGTCAGCAGTATCACTGGGTGGTTCCGGCCCACACCTGGTTTTCGATGCAATCGATGGGCGAATGGTCCTTGATCGGATGCACGGTATCGCCCGCTTTTACTTTTGACGATTTTGAGCTCGCGCGACCGGAATGGTCTCCGGGCGATGATTTTTGTTGAGAGGCTAGAACCTTCTCATTACCTCGGTAAAATTGTCGAAGATTACACGTGCATTACGATTGAACTCTGGCATGAGCGCGTTTGCATCGCGTTTCATTTCAGCAAGTGCACTACATCCTTTGGCTTTTTCAAGCGCTTCCGCGTAGGCCGGCACCTCACTCCACTCTTGAACCGTGGACTCTTGCAACTCGACGTGAAACTGTAGTCCCCACGCATTCTTGCCAACCCGCATGGCTTGCCACTGACAATCCGGCGAACTCGCGAGAAGCAAGGCACCCGCCGGAGGCGTTGTCACTGACACTGAATGCCATTGCAAGCATTTGATGGACGCGTCCACCCCCCTCAGTAATGGATCATCTTTGGCTTCCCCAGCAAGATCAACGTCGAGGATTCCAATTTCAGGTTTATCTGTCCACCCGCATGTCCCCCCAAGCGAATCGGCGAGAAGCTGATGACCAAGACAAAGGCCAAGAAAAGGCTTTTTTAACGTTTGCACCCAACGTCGAATCGCTTCCTTCTCGGGAACAAGCCAAGGGCACGAATCAGTGTCCCAGACATCCATCGGGCCACCCATTACCCAGAGCGCATCAAAGCGTTCGAGCGGCGGAATCTGCTCTCCCGCATCAAGTTTGACTACGTCCCAATCAATCCGGGCTTCATCAAAAAACTGTCGAAAAATTCCGGGATGTTCACACCCAATATGCTGAAAAACCAATAATTTCATGTGAGCTAACCCGCTAACCTGACGCGTTAATATTAGCAGTCGAGCGTGTTGTCCCGCTCCCATTGACTGATCGCCGCACTGTAACTGCGCCAATCTTGATGTTTCAGCTTGGCGTAACTATTGACCAGTTCATTGCCAAGAGTCGCACGAAGCACCTTGCTTTTTTCGAACAACCTTATGGCGTCAAGCAGGTTGGACGGCAGGCGTCGAACCCCGGTCGCTTTATGACCTTCGGTATACATATTCAGCGATGACGGTTTACCCGGATCACGGTCATTAGCCACACCATCAAGACCCGCGGCCAATATGCCGGCCTGCAATAAGTAGGGGTTAACCGCACCGTCCATTAAACGCATCTCAAATCGACCAACATCTGGCACCCGAACCATATGGGTTCGGTTGTTGCCGCCATAAGTGATCGCGTTCGGTGACCAGGTTGCACCAGACGAGGTGACCTGTGCGTCGATTCTCTTGTAGCTGTTAACCGTTGGATTAAATATGGCCGCTAGCGTGTCTGCGCTGTGCAATACGCCTCCCAGAAACTTATACGCCATTTTTGACAAACCCAACTTATCTGATTTGCTGATAAAAAGATTCTTCTTGCCCGACTTATCCCATACTGAAACATGCGCGTGACAGCCGTTCCCAGTCAGATTCAGAAAGGGCTTGGGCATAAAGGTCGCTCTCAGGCCATGCTTTTCAGCAATAGACTTAACCATATATTTAAAGAAAACGTGTCGATCAGCGGTGACTAACGCATCGTCATAGTCCCAATTCATCTCGAACTGCCCGTTAGCATCCTCATGATCGTTTTGATAAGGATTCCACCGTAAAGCAATCATGCAATCGCAAATCTCGCTAATTACGTCATAGCGACGCATCAGTGCAGACTGATCGTAGCAAGGTTTTTCTTGAGTATCGCTGGCATCAGCGATCGACATCCCATCTGGACTCACCAGAAAAAACTCGCACTCGACCCCGGTTTTCAGTCGCATACCCTCTTTTGCCGCCGACGCGATCTGGTTTTTTAGCGCCACGCGTGGAGATGCCTGAACAGGTTTGCCGTCCATAACGAGGTCACCCGCAAGCCAGGCGACCTCGGGCTTCCATGGCAGTTGGATCAAACTCGCAGGATCTGGAACCGCAAACAGATCGGGGTGTGCGGGCGTCATATCTAGCCACGCAGCAAAACCTGCAAACCCGGCGCCGTCCCGCTGCATCTGCCCGATTGCGCGGGCCGGCACCAGCTTGGAGCGCAGGACCCCAAATAGATCAACAAAACTAATCAAAAAATACTTTATCTTTTTTTGTTTAGCGACCGCGGCGAGATTGACTGCCATAAGGCGTTTCCTCCAATTGATTATTTTTATTTCAACGAACAGCTGATAGTGGCTACTATCTCATGAGTCTGATTGAGGCTCAACGATGAATGACAAGAATCGAATAGGAAGCCTGCCCAATTCCTCGGGTCCATGAGGCGTATCCGCATCAAAATATAATGAGTCCCCTTCACTCATCGGGTAAAGCCGGGATCCATGTCGGTAAACCACCTCTCCCTCCAGGATATAGATAAATTCAACCCCTTCATGCTGAAAAAGCGAAAACACTTCGGATGGTTCCGAGATCACAATTAGATAGGGCTCGACCAGCGTTGCACGATCACCCACCGAATGGCCCAGCAAGTGATACTGATGTCCCGCGCGAGTCCCGCGCCGATCGATCACCAAGCCCTGTCCTGCTCGAACAAAAGAAGCTTCGCGTTCTTGCTCAAATTTTCTAAAAAGCGCAGTCACCGGCACATTTAACGCGGCCGCAAGCAACTGCAACGTATTGAGCGACGGCGACGTCTGACCATTCTCAATTTTCGACAGCATTCCCGCCGAAACCCCTGACTGATGAGCGAGATTGGAAATCGTCATCCCGAGCTGGGTTCGATAAACATGCACCTGCCGGCCAATCGCATCTTCAAGCGGCTTGGCTTTGCCCTCCACAGTGGACGAGTCCCGTTCAAGTGCTGGCACCGATCTCGTCGGGCGAGCCGTCATTAGAGCAATCGGGCGCGTGTCACGTTATGGCCGGGAACCGGAATATTTGTGGCCGCACTGGTCGCCAAAGTTACGCTTCGAAGATCTTCAGGTTCAAGGTTGTGAAGGCATGTTTTACCCGTACAACGCGCCATCATTGACGCCTCACCAGCGTGGGCATTAAGAATCGACGTAAGACCATCCGTCCGCTCACCCGGAGCGCGATCGGATCTCCACTCAATTTGAGATTGGCCAATCTCACCGCCCAGCGCCAACGCAGCTGCAACACCATAAACCACAGCGTTTGCCCCTAGCGCAATCAAACGCGCTGCGTCAGTTCCGGAGCGGACTCCCCCGCTATAAATTAATACCAGCGCTTCTTCTTTTTTTCGACGACGCATTTCGATTACAGTCTCTGATAGTAATTCGAAACGTGGTTGATTCATGAGTTCGCTCGCCCAGTCTGCATTGCCACCCGTAGCGTCTAAAAAAAGAAATTGATAATTCTGATCGAGCGCAACATCAAGAACGGCGCTGATATCATCAGGATGCTTTACCGAAATCCCTTTTAATGGCGCATTGTCGCGCCGGTCGATGGGTGATAAGAGTTCTGACCAGGGCTGAATCCATCCAGCGGCCTCTTGATCAGGGGTGTTGTTGGCGTCCAGAATTTGAAACCATCTGGATTTGTCGTCAGGCGCGGTTTGACTGATGACACCCACGCCATTTTCATTGGCTGCATGCCATGCAGATCGTCTAACTTCTTCGGGAGCTTGGTCAAGTCCGGCTATTAAAAACGGTTGCTTCAATAAGACATCGGGCGAGAGCGAGATATCAATCCGACAGGCCTCACGGTAGGGATCAATAACCAGTCGAGACAAGTTCGCAGGTAAGAAAACCAGGTCATCGAGCGACGCTGGACGCTCTGACGGATAGGGATTTTCACGATTCAGTAGCCGGCGCTGCAGCATTGCTTGATGCTTGGCAGTATCTTGCGGATGGGTTCTAGCCATTGAAAAAAGATCTTCACGATGCCTAACAGAGTAGTCCGTCGAACCCGTCTCCGCATCGCACCGATAGCATCGAGCGGCCTCACGGCGGGCAGCAGACTCATCATAGGTATCCTCAATCTCCGGAAAAGCTTCAGGCTTCTCACCGACACCATGAAAAACGGGCTCTTCAAGTGCAAACTGCTCCCATTCAAGATCTTGCGCAACCGGTACGTGGCGAGTGCGATACGGCGTACGGTATGCAATAGGGTTTTCAACGTTATCTAGCGCGGCCTTAATGTAATACGCTGCACGCTGTCCGTGATTCATCGCCATCACAATGGTAGACCCGCCGAAAGCACCATCGCCCGCGGCAAACACTTGGGGGTCGCTGGTTTGCATCGTTGAATAATCAGTTGCGACCCGGTCTCCCGACATTAATCCATCTACATCCAAAGCTTCGCTAACGCCTTTCTGGCCCACTGCAGCAATAATCATTCCGCAGTGAATATGGTGTTCGCTGTTATCAACAATCACAGGAGATCGACGCCCATCTTCATCGGGTGCACCCGCCTCGGTATGAACACATCGGAGTAACAGGTCATCACCGTCAGCTTCGATTCCCGTTTGAAGCGTGTTGTAAATAAACTCAATACCCTCTTTTTGCGCATGATGCAGCTCAATCTTCCGCGCAGGAATCTCATCAGGCCCGCGACGATAAACAACTTTGACTGACTTACACCCTGGAAGACGAAGTGCTGCTCGGCAGGCATCCATTGCAACATCTCCTCCGCCAACAACGACAACGGTTTCGGGCATGTGAGGGCGCTCGCCTGCATTAATTCGACGAAGAAAGCTAACGCCGTCTTCAACCTGGGGATGATCTTCCCCCGCAACACCCATCGGCTTACCCCACCAAGCTCCAATCGTAAGCAACACAGCGTTGTGGCGAGATTTCAGCTCATCAAGCGATATTGCTGAGCCCAGTGACGTATTGAGGTGCACTGTCAAACCCAAGCACTGTTTCTGCAAGCGCTCAATATCTTCCTCAATAACGCCTGCAGGCAGTCGAAACTGGGGTATTCCCCAAACCATAGTACCGCCCAAGCGATCGGTCATCTCATAAATATCAACCGCGAACCCCGCCTTGCAGAGCTCGAAAGCGGCAGTTAATCCGGCAGGGCCTGAACCGACAATACCGACGGACTGTTCTCGTGATACTTCATATTTTGTGATCGGTGCGTCCCGCCCTAACTTATCCATTACAAAGCGCTTTAAATTGCGAATCTGTACTGCGCCGTCACTGCTCTCCCGCCGGCAGGCGGGCTCACACGGCGCGTCACAAACGCGCCCGCAGATTGAACTGAAAGGATTGGTCGCGGTTATCGCTTCGAAAGCTTCGGCGTACTTCTGCTCCCAGATATAACCGATATAGGACGGCGCATCGGTTCCTACGGGGCAAGCGACCTGACAAGGTGCCGGCACATAATGTAGATCGGATGTGTCGTCAGAAAATCCGGGCGGGGTGACCGGAACGCTAATACGGTCAAGATTGTATACAGTCATGCGTTAATACCTTCTTCTTGCATCACAGACGCGCTCACTACCGGTTCATATGGCAGGCCCGTGATGTCCGCAGCCTCAGGGGTTAAAGCCACCAAGTCATCGCGGCTCAAATTTTTAACATCGTTGTAACCGAGTGCGTCGGTGAGTGCGGCGATTTGCCATCGAACACTCTCAAGGAATCTGTGAATATTGCTAGCCTCGATCTCAGGCTTATAACGCTTCTCGTGCTCTGGATCCTGAGTTGCAATCCCAGTGACACACTGACCCACATGACACTGCATGCATGAGATACAACCGCCCGCCACTATGACTGAAGTCCCAAAAGCAACCGCATCAGCACCAAGGCACAAGGCTTTCACCGCGTCGACGCCATCCCGCAGGCCACCCATTAATACCAACTGAATTTTTTCTCGCGCGCCGATCTCTTCCAGCGCTTCAATAGCTTCAATGATTGCAGGAAGCGTTGGGATGCCAACGTTGTCGATGACTTCAGCGCTACCCGCACCGGTCGAACCTTGCATTCCGTCCAGTTCGACAAAATCAAAGCCATCTTTAGAGGCGATTTTGATGTCATCGCGAATCCGTCCGGCACCCAATTTGACGCTTATGGGCACTTCATAGCCAGTGGCCTCACGGAACTCCTCGACCTTAATAACCAGATCATCCGCGCCTAAAATATCGGGATGTCTTGACGGAGACCGAAGATCGATGCCCGATGGAATTCCTCGGATCTCAGCTAATTCAGGCGTCACTTTTTTGGCCATTAATTGGCCACCCAGTCCGGGCTTCGCACCCTGCGAAATGTAGATCTCAAGTGCGTCTGCTCGCCGCATATCATGGATATTCCATCCCAGTCGCCCGCCAAGGCACTGAAAAATCAGTTGGCCTGCAGCGTCACGTTGCGCATCGCTCATTCCGCCTTCGCCCGTATTCTCAGCGATTCCTGACATTGCAGAACCCATGGCGATCGCATATTTTGTCGATCGGCTAAGGGCGCCATAACTCATTGGCGCAATCATGACTGGCATGCTCAGTTTGAGCGGTCGTGCCCCATTGATACCGCCGATCTCTGTTGCCATCTCTACGCTTTGCACAACATTACGGTCACTTCCCGCATTCTCAAGATTCTTACGAAAGCCGATATCGCTTAGGTGTGGCAGCGGACGAGCGCCACCGTAACCTCGAATTCGATACCGCCCGCTCTGCGACTTGATCACCACATCTTCTTGCACTTTCGGATTCCAATAAGAGGACGCGCCTGAAAAACTGCTGAACGGGATACTTCGCATCGGTCGCTCAGGGGTGCCATATCGAAGCTTGGTCCCCGCGTTGATGACTTTCGAAAAACTTTTGGGCGCTTTAATCTCGTACCGGTCGAGAAATTCGCAAAGAGAATCTACTTCCGATTGAGAGATATCGGTCAGCATCGCGTCCGATCCAAGATCTTGGACTTTGCCCGCCACAAAAATCTCGCCGCTCGACATGTCCTCGCCGAGTCTCTCACCGGAATCACCTAATATGATAATTCGGCCGCCATACATCATGTATCCAGCCATGAAATTCGCATTACCAGCACAGCACAAAGTGCCTGCCTTCATCACCTGCCCGGCGCGAGATCCCATGTTCCCCTTAATCACGATTTCGGCGCCTCGGATCGCGACTCCGGGAATCGCGCCTGCGTTACCTCCCACAACCACAGACCCCGAGTACATATTGTCACCCACGCCCCACCCGACGTTATGGGTTACTGTAAATCGCGCCTGATCTGTCAGTCCCGCACAAAAATATCCAGCAGACCCCTTTACCATCACATCAACAGGTGCCGTCAGACCAACACCAATGTGGTGTCGAGCGTCTGGATTCAGAACTTCTATATTTTCGCCTTCCTCTCCTAGTTTTCGAAGTTGAGTGTTCGCATCACGGACACTCAACTTCGCTAAATCGAGCGAGACCATGTGGCAAAGGAACCAGGAGCAGGTTCACGAGTATTAAGCGCGCGGCCGGGAAAGAGTCGATTAAGAGAAACCTCTTCAGAAGCGATCGCCACAAGGTCATCATCTTCATACATGATCATCGGCTTGGCGGCCAATCGATCCTTCGCATAACCAATTTCATTTTCGGTAGAAACTAAAAATGAAAAAGTACCGTCCAAGTCATCAATCGAGCTCGCAAGAGCCTCCTTCAGCTCTATCCCTTGTGCCATCTTATCGGCAAGATATACCGCAATCAATTCGCTGTCATTGTCCGTGGTGAATTCAAAATCTCTTTGCTCCAGGCGGCGGCGCATTTTCCAATAATTCGTAATTTGGCCGTTATGCACGATTGCAACATCTGCAAACCCTGTCGCCCAAAAAGGATGTGAGGCTTCCGGTTTTACATCGCTCTCGGTTGCAAGCCTTACATGACCCAATCCATGAGTCCCGCTAAACTGATTGACCTGATAACGATCATCAACTTCATGTGCTGTACCCACATCTTTTACAATCTCAAGACTGGTACCAATTGATATCACTTTCGCCGCGTGTTCCATTTCATATGACAATTTTTGAATATCACCGGTATACCGAATCGTGACCCGATAATTATCCCCGGCTTTAGCTTCCTCTTCGATCGTCGCCCCAAGATCAAGTAACCGTGAACGTATAGAGGCGATGGCGCTATCGACGTCGACAGTTGCGACAGGATCAATAAAAAATCTGAGCTTTAATTGACCGGATGGCTCGGGGGAATACAATGCAAAGCCCGTCGAATCAGGTCCTCGATGCTGGCAACCATCGAGCATACGGATCAACGCTTCCCCGGTGCCGAAATTCTCGCTACCGCGATACATGACTCCCGCTATTCCGCACATAACTGTTTCCTGAAATGTTTAATCCCGGTAATCAGCGTACGCCGTTCTGTTGGAAAATTCAATAGGCAGAAAATTTGTTTCCTCTGAAGAAACAATAATTTTGGGCGACTGTCCTGAACCGAAAGTATCTTCTCAGCGGAAATCAGTTGGTTTTGAGGTATGAATCCTTTGAATCATCAAGAGCCTCGAGCCATGGCGTATGGTGCACCGCTTGCATATTCCCCGTCATTAAAGACCGGTAGGCGTTATTTCTAAAGCCCATGATGTCCTCATGCTTGTGATGCTCCCATTCCACGAAAGTCCGGTTTACGCCCGCAACGTCGAAATTGGGATAGTCAGTTTCAGCTATTAACTCCTGAACATAATCACCCTGAAACCAGATCATCTGCTCATCATCTGCAAGCGTCTCCTCCCGATCGCGCCATGTTTGACTATGATGGCGCATCGCTGCCAAATCAGGGACGTTAATTCGACCCAAGATATAGTCTCTTGCGTACCACGCCTGTGCATCGAACATATTAAAAGTGTAAAACTGATCTTGCATTCCAAGATACATTAACTTCGGGTTTGGTTCCCAAAAAACTCCTTTATACAAACCCAATGGCCACAACCGGTTACCGGTCTGTAAGCGCAACTCATCGGGAAGAAATGGAAAGTGGTGAAGATAGCCCGTACACATAATAATCGCGTCAATCTTTTTGCTTGAACCGTCCTTAAAATGACAGGTGTTTTTATCGACCCGAGTGAGTATCGGAACCTCTTCCCAGTTGTCCGGCCAATGAAAACCCATTGGTGCCGTTCGGTGAGAGACCGTAATCGACTTCGCTCCGTATTTATAACATTGAGAACCAATGTCTTCCGCGGAGTAGCTTGTGCCAATAATTAGAATATTTTTATCTTTGAATTCCAGTGCATCTCGAAAATCATGAGCGTGCATAACACGCCCGTTAAAACTCGCCAGACCGTCAAAGTGGGGTACATTCGGCGTGGAAAAGTGTCCCGTTGCCACTACAACGTAATCAAACTCTTCAACGTAATGATGATCATCTACAAGATGGTGGACATTCACTGAAAAATTACCGCGTTCCTCGCAATACTCAACCGCTCGCACTGCAGTTGAAAACCGAATTTGATCACGCACGCCGGCCTTTTCGACCCGGCCTTTCATATAGTCCCACAACACTTCCCGAGGCGGATATGACGCAATCGGTCGACCAAAATGTTCTTCAAATGTGTAGTCCGCAAACTCAAGGCATTCTTTGGGCCCGTTGGACCAGAGGTAGCGGTACATACTGCAATGAACGGGCTCGCCAAATTCATCGGTACCGGTCCGCCAGGTGTAATTCCAAATACCGCCCCAATCCGACTGTCGCTCGAAACAAACGACTTCTGGAATCTCAGCCCCTTTTTCGGCTGCTGACTGAAATGCCCTCAACTGGGCAAGACCGCTTGGGCCTGCGCCAATGATCGCGACTCTTTTACGCATAACTCACCCCATCATCTTTCAGCGTGCGTTGAACAATGTAGTTAACCAAACCTTAATAGGGTCCTCGCAACAACGCAATCGTTACCGTCGTCTTCAACGTTAGTCTATAGAATTGGTTTATAACTGGTCTAAGCGAACACTCAACACCGAGCTGAAATGGCGCTGATGCCTCGCTGCTTTTAATCCTCTCAACCTCATTAAGGAGACTAACGATGGCAAGTACGATGGACGTTCCCTGGCGAGGCCCACGAAAAGTGATTAATCTTTTTAGTGCGCCATACGATGAATATGATTTAGACGGTGAATCCCAAAACGATATCAAACTCCTGAATATTAGCTACGACAAGGAGGTTCAAACGGGATGGTACGTAATGCGAATGGCGCCCGGTTCCGCATCTATTCCTCATGAGCATAAAAAATTAGAGGAGTACCTGATTCTTGAGGGCGAACTCATCGAAAGCGATGGGACCGTATTAAAGAAAGGAGACTTTGTCAGTTACGCTCCGGGAACGTTTCATAACTCCAGAACAGAGACGGGATGCCTGCTCATCGGACATGATTCAAATCCGGAGTAACCATACCAAGTGAATCCCAAGAACAAAATCGTCGTCTGTTTAAGAGCCGATAACCCCGATAAACCTGAGCAACAAGATCGAACAGATCAGGGCAATAGCGATCCAGAGACCGTACTTGGCTGAGGGAAATGCAACATTAATCATTCGACTGGGTCTTTTATTTTCTGGCGAATCCTCGGGCATATCTGATCTCCTTTTTAATTGGCGTGCGTAGCGTAAATGGGGAAAAATAAGGGCGCCCGAAGGCGCCCTTATTAATTACCCAACCATAGACATTAATCGTTACCAATCCGATCTCTGTTCATCGTAGCTGTTGGTATCAAGCCCCCGGCTTTTGATCCGGTCAAACTCCTCATTTTCTTTGGCACTAGTCTTCACATGCCACCAGAGCCAAAAAACAACCGCAACGATCAGCCAGACCCACTCTGTTCCAACAAAGGGGTAAATGGCGGTGTATTCCGAGATTTTCTCGGTTGCCCAAGTTTCTACTGTAGCCATCTTGATTGCCTCCTGTTATTTTTCAAGCGCCGAAACGGCGTGCTGATCTTTTCGAGCAGATTCGGCGAACTCATAGTCCAGGCCCGCGATTTCAACTTCTCTGGGTATTCGCAGTTTGCCCATACCATTGAGAATCTTCGCGATCACCCACCCTGGCAAAAAGCCGAGCACACCAAACATGATCACCGCACCGGTTATCATTCCAATCGGATTAACCGTTGCCTCCCAATAGGGTGATGCCGGATACCCCCACAGCATGAACCCGCAGACCACAAGTCCGAACACACCTGCATAACCGTGGACTGCAACTGCCCCAACCGCATCGTCAATTTTGAATCGATTCTCGACCCAAAAATGAAGCTTGTAAATGATCGGAATCGCTGCTGCCCCAATCAATAATGCCTGCAAGGGGTTGTATAAATCATTACCTGCAGATGCTGCGATGATACCGGCAAGGCCTGCCGAATAAGTCCAAAACGGATCGCCTTTGCTGACTACGTAACCGGCAAGCAAACCTCCTGACAATGACATCAGAAAATTAAGCGTGATGCCACTCAGTGTTGTCGGTGCAACGTAAATATTAGTAGCGGTAAAGAAAGCCGTGCCGCCACCATAGTCACTTCCTGCATCGTAAATCGGGATATTACAAGCCGCATAGAATCCCCAAAACCCGGTATAGATCAGGAACAGACCCACAGTGACCAACCAAGGATTGCGGGGGCCAATGTTATTACTGGAACCGTCAGAATTGAACTTGCCAATACGAGGGCCCAGCACAACGAGAATACCTAAACCAAAGCCGCCTGCGACTGCATGGATAACTCCAGAGGCATAAGCATCATGATACCCCAAAACCTGAACCATCCAGCCTGCGTAATGCCAACCCCAGGATGCGTCGATCGTCCAAAAAACGGATCCGATGGCAATGGCCAAGATTCCAAACGCCGACGATCGAATTCGCTCAATGACGGCACCGGAAACGATTGAGGCGGCGGTCCAAGAAAATAAAAGAAAAGCGGCCCAGAAAACCCCGTTGATATGGTCGGCCATATTAACCCCCATCGCCGACGTCCAAGGTAAGGCAAGTTCGTTGGCGCCATAGCCGTCCGCCTCGAGAACCAGTCCACCCAAAATGCCGGGGCCGTTTGGAAATGCCCAATAAATCCACCAGCCAAAGAAAAACCAAGTGACAGTCACCAACGGGATCAACATGGTGTTCTTCATCAAGGTATTGAGATGATTTTTATGTCGTGAGACGCCCACCTCATACATACAAAATCCCACATGGATCAAAAACATCAGTACCACTGTGACCCAATAGTAAAACTCTGTGAAGATGGTATTTAGAGCGCTAAGTTCGTTATCCACTGCGTGTCCTCCCCTAAAAGTTGAGTTTGCTCGGAAACCGCGATTTAAGAACGTCATGAAAAGAAGTCATGGTGCTAGCGTCGGCCACAATTTGATCTTTTCATAGTTGAGTATCCTAGCCTGAAAAACTAAAAACCTTAAATTTTTAAGGCCTAAAAAAATAAATTTTTTAATATTTTTTTGTTATTTTTCAATTCTTTATACCCATATTGGACCATTTCTAACTAAAAATGATTTTTATATGGATATTAGTTAATATTGATGGCTCGCCCCTTTTTCAGGCATTTGGGACCACCTTTGAAGTTAGTATCCCTTGCTCGCTTGTTTGAATCTTTTTCTCACGTATTTCAATGATCGACACGACCACAGTTCAAAGATCTAGTCCTTTGCAACCTGGACTGTGGCGGTCTGATCCGACCCTCGAGCGATACGCTATCCCGGCAACGGGCTCCGCAATATTCGAAATTCATTGTGGAGATCAACTCACCATTATTGATCCGGAAGGTGGGCAACCCTGCGAGTTAATCGCGTTTGATCTAGACGGTAGACCGGACCCAAAAGGCCTTTCCGATCGGGCATCCGTCACGGCATCGGGATTTCATCAAATGATCTCTTCGGGAGCATCCGGCTCGGAGCGATGTCTTGCCGGTCTCGCAAAACGCGACGTCGATGTCAGTCAGGCTCGCGCCCTACCCCTATTCGGAAACCATACCCAAGCGAACGAGCAAGCGGAGTTTGTCGCGCAACGCTCTCTCCTATGTATTGTCTGCGCGCCGGGAAACCCTATGGCGATAGACGAGCAATTACCGCCAACCGGTCTCAAGGCGATTATTCGGCGAGCGCAGACCGCAGACTTAATAGAGCCACGGCTACCCGAGCCACTAGCTGATCCACGCTTGGATTTCAGGATCAAAAAATGCACTGCAAATCAGTACGCCGTCCGGGCCGGGGAATTTATTCAGATTATTGATGTGGCCGGGAGAGAGTGCTCTGATTTTCTCGCGCTGTCAGCACCGGCTCTCGATCGTGGCAGCGAGCGTCATATCGATATGACAACAACCCGCACACTCATCGGGAGCGCGTATCCTGGTCCCGGGTTATTTTCCAAATATTTCGACCGTGATATGAACCCACTTATAGAGGTCATCCGTGACACATGCGGACGACACGATACCTTTGGGCTTGCATGTGCGGCGAAGTATTACGAGGATCAAGGATACTTTGGACACCCAAATTGCTCAGACAATATTAATGCCGCCCTGGCACCCAATGGGGTTCGACCGCGCAGAGGTTGGGAAGCCGTTAACTTTTTCTACAACACAGGAATAGATGAGCATAATGTCCTGTTTCTTGATGAACCCTGGTCACGGTCAGGAGATTACGTCCTCCTAAGAGCACTCACTGATTTAGTTTGCGTTTCCACTGCGTGTCCTGATGACACGAGCGCAGCCAACGGATGGAATCCAACTGACATCCACGTCCGCGTCTACAGCGCCGAAAAAACTTTCTCTACAGCAATAGCCTATCGTATGACACCTGATGCCGAACCTCAACTGACTCGCGAAACTGGATTTCACAGTCAAACCTCCAAACACACTCGAAAATTTGTCGACTACCGCGGATACTGGCTGCCGACTTGCTTTAATAATGCCGGCGCGGTCGAGGAGTATTGGGCTTGTCGTGAAAAAGTTGTCGTGATGGATCTTTCGCCGCTTCGCAAATTCGAAATCCTTGGTCCAGACGCCGAAACGCTCATGCAAACGGCACTGACCCGGGATGTCCGGCGACTCTCGATTGGGCAGGTTGTCTATTCCGCGATGTGTTATCCCCACGGCGGAATGATCGATGACGGCACCGCCCTACGCCTGGGACCTGACAACTTCCGATGGATTGGCGGTGACGATTACAGCGGCATCTGGTTACGCGAACAGGCCGCTGCTTTGAAACTGAATGTGCTTGTTAAGTCCTCAACCGATCAAATTCATAATATTGCGATTCAAGGCCCGAACAGTCGAAAACTTATTAAAGAGATATTCTGGGCACCTCCAGCTCAACCCAGCGCCGAAGAACTTAAATGGTTCTATTTCAGCGTGGGTCGCTTAGGCGGGCCTCAAGGTACCCCACTCATGCTTTCGAGAACGGGGTACACCGGTGAACTTGGATTCGAACTGTTCTGTCACCCGAATGACGCAACAGCAGTGTGGGAGGCTGTCTGGGAAGCGGGTCAGTCATATGATCTTCAACCCTTCGGGCTCGACGCTCTCGATATGGTCCGCATAGAGGCCGGCCTTGTCTTCGCTGGCTATGAGTTTGATGATCAAACCGATCCGTATGAAGCGGGGATTGGATTCGCGGTCCCTCTTAAATCCAAACAGGACGACTTCATCGGAAGAGCCGCACTGGAGAAGCGAAAAGAAAATCCACAGCGAAAATTAGTTGGACTCGAAGTGTCCGGAAACGAGATCGCAGCTCACGGCGATTGCGTTCGTGTTGGTCGCGCTCAGATTGGTGTTATTACCAGTGCCACTCGATCGCCCGTGTTAGGTAAAAATATTGCGCTTTGTAGGCTAGACATCGAATACGCAGACACCGGCACGGAAGTAGAGATCGGAAAACTTGACGGACACCAGAAGCGAATTCCGGCTTTGGTTGTCCCTTTTCCTTTTTATGACCCCAAAAAAGAGCGTGTTCGTGCCTAGTCTCCCGATGAGCCTCGCATCAAACCCGCTCAGGCTGCCTATAACTCACTAAATTCAGATGGACAATAAGGTTGGGTTTAGGGGAGCTGTATTGCTGAAGGTTCCCACTGTCTAAAACGAAAACTGTTTCGGTCATGCCTAATTTTTTATATTGAAAACAAGAATTTATATCAATTTAAACTCATTTCAAATTGGTGTATTTTTGGTTATAGGTCGCTTGTGGTCCGTAACCTAAACTAAGTCGTAAGGTCGATACAAGGCCTCGTCTGATTACGAAAAATAATTTAAGTTGAAAAACTTTGGAGGAGAACATGAAGCAATCGAAAACATTTAAAGGATTGGGGGTAGCTACGCTGCTCGCCCTCGCCTCGACATCTGCAACGACGCACGCCGCAGATCCGATACGAATACCCGTACTGAACTGGTCAAGTCAAATCGTGATGGCTCACGTGATGGGCCAGGTGTTCGAGGAAATGGGTCACAAAGTTGAATTAGTGCCCAGCGAGTCGGCTTCAAGATATGAGGCCGTCCGAATCGGTGATCTTCACGTCGCCCATGAGACTTGGGAGTCGACGATGGCTATTCCTTTTTATGAGGCAATGGATAAAGGCGGATTAATAGATGCGGGTAGCCACGACCTCATCACGTTCGAAGAGATGGGTATCCCCAACTGGGTCATTGAAGATGGTCTTTGTCCAGGACTCCCTAACTGGGAAGCCCTCAAATCTCCCGATTGCGCGAAGAATTTCGCGACAGCTGATTCAGGCGGAAAGGGTCGTTGGTTAGAAGGACCTGTTGAGTGGCACGGCGATGTCATGCCTAACCGACTTAAAGGTCTCGGGCTTGATGAGTTATGGACCGTAAAATTTGCAGGTGCAGCCAATGCACTTTGGGCAGAACTTGATGCGGCAAAAAAAGAAGGTCGCGGAACAGTCATCTTTAACTGGTCCCCGAACTTTACCGATGCGGCAGGTTTCACTTTTATTGAGTTCCCGCCCTACTTTGAAGGGTGCCGTATTGAGAATGGCGGAACTTTGGAAACGACTGGATGTGGTTCCCCCAAAGGTTGGCTGAAAAAAGGAGCCCATATCAAGTTTCCTCTTTCTCATCCAGACGCATATAAGTTTTATACAAAAATGTCTTTTAATGCCCCTCAAATTGGCGAGATGGCCGACAACGTTGACAGCAAAGGCATGAGCCATGCGGAAGCTGCAGCGGCATTCATTGCAAATCATCGAGACCAGATCGATCTCTGGAAAAACTGATTTAGCGATAATCTGCTTAAAAACCCTCCCCATATCGGGGAGGGTTTTTTTTAGTCGCATTAAAGCTCGTAATGAGCAATAGTGTCCGTTCCCCTCAAGATCAGAGACACAAATTAATACTCGATCAACCAACATGATCAAGGCATTCCTCGGTCCCTCGACAGTAGCATGTAATCGTCGCGTACCAGATAAAGAGAAGAACTCATTCAAGTGCTTGTTAGTTTAAAAAATTCGAGGCCCGCACAGTTCGGCTTATTAATTGTGCTTTTTTTGGCAGCGTATTTTCTTGTGCCTCAGTCCGAAACCAGTTACCTCTGGCGACTACCCCCTTTACTTAAAAGCTTTCCGGGGTGGATAAACTTTTTCCTCGACAATCTGATGTTCAAGTGGTTTACCGTTGATGTATGGGATCCCCTCTGGCAAGACTACGAAGAAAAAACCGTTTTCAGAATAATTACCAGATCAATTGGAAGCGCGATTCTTTTCGTTATCATCTTAATCCGGGAATTTTTTCTCGGTGGCGCGCAGACGATCAGCGCCCTATTTAGTGATGCCTGGATGGATGCCAATGAATGGCTTTCGTGGCCCACTCTACCTTGGCCCGCGATTGTTGCGGGTGCCGCAATTTTGGGTTACCAACTGCAAGGCATTCGTTTAGCGATGCTGGCCGGAATTGGTTTCGCATACCTCTCGGTATTCGGGCAATGGGAACCCTCAATGCAAACCTTATCGTTTGTTTTGGTATCTGCTCCCGTTTGTTTCTTTCTGGGTTTGGGATTCGGTATTTGGGGCTATCTGAATAAAACCGTAGAAATGACTTTGCAGCCCATCTTGAATTGCATGCAGACGCTGCCTCATTTTTCCTACCTGGTACCGGTGATGGTTCTCTTCGGAGTCGGTGACCACGCAGGTGCGATTGCGACCATTATTTTTGCAACACCTCCAATGATCAGGCTGACCATTTTAGGGTTAAAGAAAGTCTCTCCGGACATTGTCGATTCAGGCTTAATGAGCGGATGTAATAGATTTCAACTCCTCTTCAAGGTGCTCATTCCAACCGCGAAACGGGACATCTTGGTGGGTGTTAACCAAGTGATTATGCAATGCCTTGCAATGACGACTATTGCTGCGTTTATCGGCGCAAAAGGGTTGGGCTTTGACCTGAAGGTAGCTTTGAACTCTTTGGAGATCGGTAAGGCCTCCGAGATCGGTCTTTGCGTTGTTTTAATTGCCGTTATCCTCGATAAGTACTCACTTGCATGGGCCAACAAGCAGAGAGATTATTTCGCAAATCAAACTTTCTATCAAAGAAAAAGGCCTTTGATTATTTTTCTTCTTCTAACCCTGGTGGCAATCGCTCTGTCGTATTTAGGAGGGATTTATTTTAAAGAGGGCATCAACTATCTCTACTACATTCCCTTCAATAAAGGGTTTACCATCTCTCCGTTTATTGATGCTGGCATTGATTGGTTCTGGGAGTCTTTCTTTGCTTCACTCAACGCATTTAACGTTTGGCTGATCACTTCGGTACTGGTACCGATGAGAGAGGCTTACCTTGGGATGCCGGTCGTCTCAACCTTCATCCTGGTGATGGGCGCTGGTTACATCGTAGGAGGGATCCGTTCTGCGGTCGTTGTTGGCGGGCTCATTTTATTTATCGCGTTGTCAGAGTACTGGGACCGCGCGTTAATCACAGCGTATATGGCGACTTTTGCAGTTTTGGTTTCGGCTTTTCTCGGGATCACCGTCGGCTCTGTTTGCGCCCAAAATGAAGTCACCAGTCGGGCGATTCTTTCAGTGTGCGATTTCTTTCAGACGTTTCCTTCTTTTATTTACCTCATCCCGGTCATTCTTCTTTTTGGGATTACCGATACTTCTGTAATGATCGCGGCGATTGTTTATGCAGTTATCCCAGCGACTCGATACACGGTCGAGGGCCTTAATAGCGTTCCCATATCTTTACATGAAGCGGGAACAATGTCGGGAGTCTCCCGCGCTCAGCGATGGATCAACATCGAGCTACCGCTCGCATTACCCCATATTATGCTCGGCATAAATCAGACTGTGGTCTTTGCGCTATTTATGGTAATCCTCGGAGCGCTCATCGGGACGATCGACTTGGGACAAATTATCATGGGGGCGCTATCGAAGAAAGGGGGTGCAGGAATCGGCTTGGCCCTTGGAATATTTGTTTCGTTCATGTGCCTGGCAGTCGACAATTTAATCCAGACTTGGGCGAACGAGCGAAAAAAACTTCTAGGCATCAACTAAACCCTCTCTCGGAAATTAACCCCATACTAAACTGACAAATTTGGAATCCAAATATGGCCTCAAACGAAACTCACACCACAAACACGCGACCTGTAATCGCCTGCGAGTCCGTATTTAAAATATTTGGGGAAAATGCTGCAAAGATGCTCGCCGGAACACAAGGTAACGTTGATGCAAAAGCCTTTCAAGATGCGGGCTGCATTGTGGGCGTGAATAACGCTTCGTTTGAAGTTTTCCAAGGCGAAATGCTGGTTGTGATGGGGCTGTCAGGGTCCGGAAAGTCGACGCTTCTGCGTTGTATATCGAAACTGACCCATGCCACCGCAGGACGTATTTTTATCGACGGCCAAGATTTACTCGCCATGAACAATAAACAACTCATTGAGCTTCGTCGAAGCAAAATGGGCATGGTTTTTCAGAGTTTTGCCCTGCTTCCACACAAGACCGTCGTCGAGAATATTGCTTTTCCATTGCAGATCAAAGGCATGAGCACTGACGAGAGCATTAAGAAAGCAATGGAGATGGTCCAGTTAGTCGGCCTGTTGGGACGCGAGAATTACTTCCCCAGACAACTATCCGGCGGTCAGCAACAGCGTGTCGGAATCGCCCGGTCACTCGCTATCGAACCCGATATTTGGTTTCTTGACGAACCTTTCTCTGCTTTGGACCCATTAATTCGCAAGGAAATGCAAGATGAATTTCTTAGATTACAAGGTGTCCTTAATAAAACGATTCTTTTTGTCACCCACGACTTTGACGAAGCACTTCGGCTGGCAGATCGAATTGCTATTATGAAAGACGGCGTCATTGAACAGCTTGATACCCCTACCAATATCGTCCTTAACCCTGCAACTGAATATGTCAGGAAATTTACAGAGGAAGTCCCAAGGGAAAAAGTGCTTCGCATTGAATCGGTCATGGACCCCCTCAACGAATCTGAGATCCTAAGCGACCTAAAAGTCTCGAAAGACGCGATTATCGAGACGGTTGCCGCAGCGGTTTTGACCGAACGCAATCCGGTGGCCGTAACCGATGCCAATCACAACGTCGTTGGCGTGCTGCATCCGTCCCGCGTAATAAGAGTGCTTTTCGGCGACCGAGACCGTCAACCCAGTCAACAATAGATTGATCAGCACTTAGCTCAATTCAAACGCCTAGATTAAGCACAAAAAGCCGGCCTAAATGCCGGCTTTTTGATTACTCGATCAACACCACTCAGTTTTTAAAATAAACCCTCGATCTCGCCTTTTTCGTTCACAAAAATACTATTAGCGGCAGGAACACGAGGGAGACCCGGCATCGTCATAATCTCACCGCAGATTGCCACAACGAACTCTGCACCTGCGGAAAGTCTTAGCTCACGGATAGGAACCATGTGACCCGTAGGCGCCCCGAGAAGATTTGGGTCTGTGGAGAAACTATACTGAGTTTTTGCCATACAAACAGGGAAGTGACTATAGCGCTCCTCAAATTCCTCAAACTGGCTTCTGACTTTTTTATCCGCAATGATGTCATCAGCTCCATAAATTGTTCGCGCAACCGTTCGCACCTTTTCCCAAAGAGAAAGATGATCGTCATAAAGTGGTCGAAATTGACTCTGGCCTGAATCGGCTAGTTTAGATACATGCTCAGCCAATTCGATCGTGCCTGCGCCACCCTCTGCCCAATGGTTGCACTCAAAAACTTCGGCGCCAAACTGTACACAATAATCTCGTATCGCTTGAATTTCGGCTGGGGTATCTAAAGTGAATTTATTAATCGCGACTACCCCGGGAACGCCGAATTGTCCGATATTTCGAAGGTGACGTCCCAGATTCTCAAGACCATCCACTAGCGCACCCACATTTTCCGAGCCCAAATCTCCTTTAGCCACACCCCCGTGCATCTTGAGCGCTCTAGCAGTTGCAACAAGCACAACGGCGTCGGGCCTGAGTCCGGCCTTTCGACATTTGATATCAAAAAACTTCTCTGCACCCAGATCTGCACCAAACCCGGCTTCAGTGACCACATAGTCTGCCAGTTTTAACGCGGTCTTTGTCGCTCTCACCGAGTTACAGCCGTGCGCGATGTTCGCAAATGGGCCGCCATGGATAATGGCCGGATTGTTTTCAAGCGTCTGAACTAAATTTGGCATAAATGCGTCTCTCAAGAGTGCCGTCATCGGCCCCTCAGCCTTCAAATCTCGCGCATGAATCGGCTTGCGATCTCGGGTATAGCCCACGATGATATTCCCCAATCGCCGTTGCAAATCACCCAGGTCCTCTGCGAGACAAAAAATAGCCATAATCTCGGAGGCCACAGTGATATCGAACCCTCCCTCTCGCGGAAATCCGTTTGCCACTCCGCCGAGCGCAACTGTAATTTCACGCAGCGCTCGATCATTCATATCGACGACACGCCGCCATGTGACCCGTCGAGCATCAATACCCAGTTCATTGCTCCAATAAATATGATTTTCAACAAGCGCGGACAATAGATTATGGGCTGCGCCAATCGCATGGAAATCGCCCGTAAAATGGAGATTAATATCTTCCATCGGAACGACCTGTGCATACCCACCACCTGCCGCCCCGCCCTTCATGCCAAAACACGGGCCAAGAGAGGGCTCTCGAAGACAAATTAATGTATTTTTGCCGACGCGATTCAGGCCATCACCCAACCCTACTGTCGTCGTCGTTTTCCCTTCGCCTGCAGGTGTCGGTGAGATCGCGGTAACCAATATTAATTTGCCATCAGGTCTATCCTTTAACGACCCGATAAACTCATTGCTAATTTTCGCTTTCGTCGGACCATAGGTCAGGAGTGAGTCAGCCGGAATGTCCAGTTTGGCCCCTATTTCTGCAATTGGCTGAGTCTTTGCAACTCGCGCGATGTCAATATCACTAGGTATGTTTGCCATTTTTTTTCCTCGGTCTCGTTTTTAAATTTGATTGCTCAATTGCTCAGAATACGCCGCCTTCAGTCGCTCAGCAGCGATAACTGTATTTCTCATCAGCACTGCAACGGTGACCGGCCCAACCCCGCCCGGTACCGGCGTAATCCATCCTGCCACTTCTCGACACGTCGCATAATCACAGTCTCCCACTACTCGGCTGACACCACTTTCATCTTCGATCTGATTGATTCCAATATCAATGACCACCACACCTGGCTTTAACATATCGCCTTTTAAGAGGCCTGGTTGACCAACAGCCACAAACACAGCGTCTGCGCGGCGGGTATGAATAGCAACTTCCCGCGTCATATGATGGCAAACAGTTACAGTTGCCCCCTCTGCCATCAAAAGAAACGCGATGGGCTTTCCGACAATCTCGGAATGACCAATAACGGTAACTTCCAAACCTTTCAAAGACACTCTGGTTTGCTTCAGAAGTTCTACCGCAGCCATCGCGGTACAAGGCGCCAGATCAATATTCTGATAGACAATGTTCCCTATCGAAGCCGGGTGCATTCCTTCTACATCTTTCAGAGGATGGATTGCTGATTGGAGTTGCTCGATTGGTAAATGATCCGGTACCGGTCGCTGCAGGATTACACCGGTCACTCGCGGATCGGTGTTCAGACTGGTAATCGTTGCTCTCAACTCTCGTTCCAAGATGCCGGCAGAGACATTGCGACATTCAAACTCAATTCCGACTTTTCGAGCGGCCCGCTCTTGGTTTCGAATGTAAAGATCTACCGCGGGATCGACCCCTACCCGAATTGAAACCAGTCGCGGTTGCCAGCCAACCGCGACTAGCGAGGTGACTTCTTCAGCGGTTCGGGCATGCATCTGAGCAGCGACTTGGCGACCATTAATGTCGCGGTAATCATTAGAGAGCGTCTTGATTTGAGCCGACACCTGAAACCCTCGAGCCATTAAATGGAAAAGTAGGCTAATTCGAAAAAAAGGATTTAGCGAAAATTAATATCGTCGCCAGTCTATTCGAAACTCTAAATCATGTCTCGAAGGAGATATCTATCAAGTCATAACTTGGCATTACAAAGGGCGAGCGACCCACCCAGACAAGGCAGCGGGCCGCTCGCAATCTCAAAACTTGGCGTAGGCCTTTCGGAGATCAACCATCGGATGTCCCGGAGACATTTGGAACTTGATCAACAATTCGCGCGCAATCATGTCACGATCCTGTTGATTGTCCGGGAGTGAGATTTCAGGCGGAATAGTCACCCATCCGTTGATATTTCGATCAAAGACTGCGGGTCGACTTTCTTCGTAGCCCATATGGACATCCTCAAGCCAATTCAAGTCACGCCATCCCATCGTCTCTATATAACGTTTCAGAAATGGCGTTAGTCGTTCATAGTCGGGCACCAGATTTACATCATATCGATATCCGATATGCTGTCCAATCGTCTGCTCTCGCTCTGAATCAAGACCGTCGCCTTTTATAAAATGATCAATATCTTTTTCATAAGCCATTATTTTTTCCTCAGAAACGGGTCAAGTCAGGGCGCCCGACGGTATGCTGCGAACCTGCAAGCGGTACTTGCGCAAGAGCCGATGCCTCCATGGTCAATGCAGCCAAATCTTCAGGCTCTAAAGAGTGAACATTAGTCTTGCCACAGGCTCTCGCTAACATCTGGCACTCAATTGCCAAGGTATGCAAGAAGTTATAAACCCGCTCAGCGGCTGCGTCAGGATCCAATCGCTTTCGTAACTCTGGATCTTGAGTCGCAACACCGACAGGGCAACGACCGGTATGGCAGTGATAACAATTGCCGGCTTCAACACCCATTTCATTCGGGAAGTCTGCCTCCGGAATGTCTTTATTGCAGTTCAGCGCCATCATCGATGAGTGTCCAATCGCGACCGCGTCAGCACCGAGGGCTAGCGCTTTTGCGACGTCACCACCATTTCGAATACCGCCGGCATAAACCAATGAGATATCACCTGACTTACCCACATCTTCAAGCGCTCGACGCGCCTGACGAATGGCTGCAATACCTGGCACGCCTGTCTCCTCCGTCGCCAAATGAGGTCCTGCACCAGTGCCGCCTTCCATCCCATCGATATAAATTGAATCCGGATCAGTCTTAGCCGCCATCCGCACATCGTCATAGACTCTTGCGGCTCCAAGTTTTAGCTGGATAGGGATCTCCCAATTTGTTGCCTCGCGAATTTCCTGTATTTTTAACGCCAAGTCGTCTGGTCCTAGCCAATCAGGATGACGGGCAGGAGAGCGTTGATCAATCCCCGCCGGCAAAGATCGCATCTCAGCGACCTGATCGGTCACTTTTTGTCCCATCAAATGACCACCTAAACCGACTTTGCATCCTTGGCCAATAAAGAACTCGCAGCCGTCAGCAAGACGGAGATGGTGGGGGTTAAACCCATACCGTGACTGGATACATTGATAGAACCATTTCTCCGAGTAACGACGCTCGTCAGGAATCATTCCTCCTTCCCCTGAGCAAGTTGCAGTGCCGGCCATTGTTGCGCCGCGCGCCAGTGCTGTTTTTGCTTCGTAGGATAACGCCCCAAAACTCATTCCGGTGATGTAGATCGGAATATCCAATTCCAATGGCCGTTTGGCCCGGGGGCCGATGATGGTCTTGGTAAGACACTTCTCGCGATAACCCTCGATAACAAAACGCGTCAAGGTGCCCGGGAGAAAAGTTAAATCATCCCAGCTCGGGATTTTTTTGAAAAGTGAAAAACCGCGCATCCGATATCGACCCAACTCAGCTTTGATATGGATGTCGTCAATAACCTCTGGCGGGAACATAAAGCTCTGGCCGATGACAGATTTATTTCTCTTGGTTGACATATTTTCGTTCCTGTTCAGTGCCTGCTCTAGAGTACAAGTTTCTTTTCTGCAGGCTCAAGATTGTCGTAGTTCCATAACTGCTTACCCGACACAATTTTTTTCATGTTTTTCGCACCCTTGGGCGCCTCCAGTCCATACTGGGACAACTTTCTCTCGATCCAGTGACAATCAAGATCAGTCATTTCTGCTTCAACCGCATCAACACCAAGATCGGCAATCTCTCCGCCGACATATATTGTGCCGTCATACATCGAATCACCAAGATTCTTGCCTGCATCGCCGAGAACGACCATACGACCCCGCTGCATCATGAATCCAGAGAATGCACCCGTTCTACCGCCGACGATAATGGTGCCGCCTTTCTGATCGATGCCGGTGCGACTCCCCACATCGCCCTTACAGACCAGATCGCCACCTCGAATCGCCGCGCCAAAGGTCGAGCCGCCATTTTTCTCGATGACAACGGTTCCCGCCATCATGTTTTCTGCGCAGGACCAACCGACACGCCCACTCACCGTTACGTTCGGCCCGTCCAACAGCCCACAACCAAAATAGCCCAAGCTCCCATCAAAATGAAGGTTCAGACGACTCAAGATACCCACACCCAGAGAGTGTTTAGCGCCAGGATTGCGCACAGTGATGGTACCAACGCCTTCGTTCATCAGACGGCTGATTTCTTGATTAACAGCTCTCTGATCAAGCGAGTTGGCATCGATCTCAGCGGTTTTTTCGAAATCAACCTGAGGCGCCCAAGGATAAACTAAGTGATCGGATTCTTCGGCGGAAAAAAATACTTGCTGGGTTCTGCCACTCAGCTGCTCTGTGTGCATTCCCAATTCATAGGATTCATGATCTTGTTCTAGCTCTGCCATACCATTACCTCTCCTTCATATGGATCATATGTATCAATTTCATGGGGGAAGACGCTGCGGATCGCGACCTCTTCCGAAGCTAACGCTACAAACTCATCGCTTTCATAAAGCACCATAGGTTTAGCTGCCATGACATCTTTAGCCATACCGAGCTTGTCAGCGGTGGCAACAACATAGGTAAACACGCCGTCCAGCTCACCTACAGATCGATGCATAGACTCTTCAAGACTGTCACCGCGTTCCATGCGGTCAGCAAGATAAACCGCAATCAATTCAGAGTCGCAATTAGACATAAAGCGGTGCCCACGTCGCTCCATCTCCCGACGAGATCCCCAATAATTGGTAAGTTGTCCATTATGAACGACTGAAATATCATTAAAAGGATAAGCCCAGTAGGGATGAGCAGAACGAATATCAACATCCGATTCCGTTGCCATTCGAGTGTGCCCGATTGCATGGGTACCTCCAAACTCTCCCAGACCATATTGACTGGAGACTTGACCAGCATCTCCAAGATCTTTGATCAATTCAAGGGTATTTCCAATCGAGAGGATTTCCGCACCCTCAACATCTTCAACATAGTCAGCCAACTTCTTCATGTCGCCGTCATATGAGATCGAATACCGAAAAGCATAGTCCGTGGCATCCTCCACTGCAACTCGTGTTGCACCTAACTCGTCTAAACGTCGGTCGACTTCTGCTCGACGCTCTTTGACCAAATGCTGAATCTGAAACCCATGACGCATATCTTCCTGCTCTGCAACTTTGAAACGCAGAACATGTTCTCCTGATTTTGGGCTGCCATAAAGCGCGAAGCCAGTTGAATCTGGGCCTCGATGCTTTAAAGATTGCAGCATCGCTGTCAGTTCACGACCCACGTTGCTACTCTTGCCCCGGTGAATTAAACCGGCTATCCCGCACATAGGATTTTCTCCTCGCTAACGTTTAAAAATTTGTATTCAGGTGCCAAATACAGATTGGCAGTCATATCGTCTATCGAGGTCGCCACCATTTTTATGGCAAACAATCAAGATAGTTCTCCATATCCCACTCGGTGGTGGTATGCATGAATCGTTCCCACTCGTCACGCTTGTAATGCTCAAATACTCTGAACATCTCATCTGGCATCGATGATTTGATGACTTCATCATTTCGCAACTCGTCCAGCGCCTCACCCAACGACATCGGTAATTTCCTCACTTCCTTACCCGCATCGATCGCCTCGTAGATATTTCGCTCTTCAGCCTCACCCGCTTCCAAGTTGTTATCGATACCATCATCAAATGCTTTCAGGAGTGCCGATCCCATCAGGTAAGGATTCACCATCGAATCTACCGAGCGGTACTCAAATCGCCCCGGCGCAGAAACACGCAACGCACACGTGCGATTCTGATATCCCCAATCGGCGAAGATGGGTGCCCAGAACCCGGTATCCCATAGTCGGCGATAGGAGTTAACAGTCGAGGATCCAATAGAGGTTAACGCGCCGAGATGATTAATAACGCCACCAATACATTTAAGTCCGATTGGTCCAGGCGCGCGTTTATCAATTGATGGATCCGGCATGAAAGTATTCTCACCTCCCACCCGGTAACTGAATGCTCCCTCCATACCCGGTAGCGAATCCATGCCCAAATTATTAACCGTATCTTCGCCCCCGCGCCAAAGTGACATATTGTGATGACAGCCGGAAGCTGACACACCCATAAATGGCTTAGACATAAAACAGGCGATCAAGTTATCTTCACGAGCGACCTGCGCACAAATTTGTCGATAAGTGGTTAATCGGTCTGCGTTCCGAAGCACATCGTCAAACTGGGTATTTAACTCAAGCTGCCCTGGTGCATCCTCATGGTCACCCTGAATAATGTCGAGACCCATTTGTTGCGAGTATTCGATAACCTTCATAAAGGTCGGTCGGAGCTCTTCAAACTGATCGATGTGATAGCAATTTGGTTTAGTCACCCCACCATCTGGCTTGCCATCCTCACCACGCTTCAACCACATCATTTCAGGTTCGGTACCGCATCGCATGTCAAGTCCATGCTTATCCTGAAATGTATTGTGAATGCGGCGTAAATTCCCACGGCAATCTGAAGTTAATGCGCCACCGGGATTATCCCGCTCCTCGCGATTACGAAACAGCGTGCAAAAAACACGACCAATTCGTTTATCCCACGGTAGTTGACAGAATGTTTCAGCATCTGGGATACCCACAAGTTCCGAAGATTCTGGTCCGTAGCCGATGTAATCTCCATGGCGATCAACAAATAAGTTAGCCGTTGATCCATAAACCAACTGAAAACCTCTTTCGGCAATTCGCTCCCAATGCGCCGAAGGAATACCTTTACCTACGATGCGGCCAGTAACCGAAATAAATTGATAATAAATATAGTCGACGCCAGTCGCGTTAATTTTTTCCCGAACCTGTTTAACAAGCTCGGCGCGCCCGGGTTGTTCAACGTGGGCTTCTAAGTCAGTCATTGTGTTCTCCTCTAATCGTTTTATTATTTTTTTGTATGCTTAAGTGGTCCGTCGAATATCAGGCGTTGATCATCAACTCCATGGAAACGGACTATTCGATACCGGATGTAAATCTCCATCCGCATATCGCGAATATCGAAAAGGTTTCATCAGCTCACTTCTGACTCCGGTCAACTCTTCGGCAACCAGTTTACCGACGCCAAGCATTTTGTAACCATGATTGGAGTCCGCAACGACGTAACAGTTATCACAAAAAATATCAAAAACTGGGAAACTATCGGGGGTAAATGCCCCAATACCACCGGAGGGCTCATCCTTATAAAGCGGCATCTGACCCTCAAAGCGCTTTTGGCAGTGAGCAAGCGCCGAGCACCACATATGGGCAAATTCAGGGCCGACGACAAAATCTGGAGAATCGGGCCCGTAAGGATCCACCGCCACATGGTCAGGGTCAGTTTCGACCTTGAACGGTGCAGCACCACCTTGAATACCATCAAAGTGAAAGTCGGGTTTGTAATAAATGCCCCACATCTCTTCCGTAATCAGCGTGCCATCAACGCTTGAGAAAAGCGGCGCATCGGAATCAACATGGATAACAGGTGGCATTACGCCATCGTTTGTGCGTTGCATTTTCGGATCAACACCCAAAGTGCCTTCCTGCAATGACCAGAACACCCACATTGGAATACCGTCGTGGATCAGGCCGTCTTTTGCCTTAATGTTCACCTCATGCGGCAGGTCAAGCATTTCCCAGAACTGCTTGACCCAAGGTCCGGTCGCCACCACAACAAATTCACATTGAATATCGCCCTTATCAGTCTGAACAGAACGAATTGCCTCGGAACCACTATCGCGGTCAAACCCCGTCACCGCCACCCCCGTCAGTATTCGAACCCCCTCTGCCTCCGCTTTGGCCGCCAACCCATACATTGCTCGTGTATTGTTTGAGTAGCCACCAGATTTCTCATGCAAGACTGAGGTAATCCCTTGAGCCTGCCAGTCATCAAACAACCCCTTCATATAGTGGGTCGACTCTTTCGCACCTTCAATAAAAACCGATTCATAGCCGATCTCTTTCTGTTGCTCAGCAATACTCGCAACATCCTCACGCATTACTTCCGGACTAATTTGCATATATCCGACAGGGTGATAACTGTACGCCTCAGCATCACTCTCCCAAACCTTAACGCTATGCGCCATCAACTCCCGCATCGCGGGCTGAAAATAGTTATTCCGGACAACGCCGCAGGCGATTCCAGAAGCGCCGGCAGCAATAGAAGTCTTGTCTATGACCAGAATATCTCGACCACTGCCCAAGCCTTTGCTTCTAAGGTTGAGCGCTAAATGATAAGCGGTACTCAATCCATGAATACCAGCTCCGATAATGACGTATTTAGAGTTCGTGGGGAAAGCCATTTCGAGGGGTCTCCGAGTTCTCTTGGTAAAGTTGCAACCGGGTCAGATCCGCAGTCGTTCTTAATTAGCCAACTTTATTAGTCTGCCTTGGATAGGCTCAAAGAGAATGTACCAAAGCTACACCTTTAAACTAAGAACTGAATTTCCTTGGGTAATTTTTTTCCTATTTTTTTACATATATTTTATCTTATGATCATAAGAATTAGAAAAAAGAGTTACTTATGGAATACCGAATTAATACCAATTGCAATTTTGGTTTTATACTTCAGAATGTATCAGCCCAGAGCGTTAATGAATGAAGAATCGACCCATAACTAAAGCCCAGCTCGCTGATGAATCGCCGCCCTTGCCGACAGCAGTTTCAGTTCGCGGTTCGGCGGGAGTCGCTGCAAGCCTGAGGCGGGCTATTTTCGACCGAACGTACGACTTTAATGAGCGACTGCCCGCTGAGCGCGAACTCGCTGAAATTTTTAAGACTTCGCGAGGCACAATCCGAGAAGCGCTTAGACAACTCGAGGATCTTGGGATCGTTGACCGTCAAGTCGGCAGTGGCACCTTTGTGACCTATCGAGAATTTTCCGAACATTCCAAAATAGCCGATGTGACAAGCCCGCTAGAACTCATCGAAGTTCGACTCGGAATTGAGCCGCAGATCGTCCGGCTTGCCGTCGCGAACGCGACCGCTATCGATTTGGAACGAATGCGAGAGGCGTTATTAAAGGTAGAAGCGGCTTCTAGCGATGCCGAGGATTTTTCTAAATCAGACGCCGAATTTCATCTTGCACTAGCCGAGTGCACACGAAATCGGTTGATGGTCTGGCTTTACCAATTGATCAATGAAACAAGAACACATGACCAGTGGGTAGAGATGAAAGAATCTATTTTAATTCCCGACCGAATTTCAAAATATAACGCTCATCATCGACATTTATTTAATATGATCGCCAAACGTGATCTTCATTCGGCTCTAGACACAATATATGAGCACCTTGATCAAGCTCGAAACGATTTGGTTGGGGCCAGCCATCGCGGTCGTTAACCTAGCTGACACGTAGACCCTCCTCTAACGTTGCCGAATCCCATCTGGGAGTAAAACCCAAAACCGTGAGGTCAGGCGGAATCCGCGGATTGAATAACGCATTATGCCAATAGGTCGCCTGGTAAGGCTCGCTATCCGATTTCAGAAGTTGAACGTGACACTCCATTTTAAATCGAGAGCCAAACTGCGTGAAATCAAGCATACAGGCTCCGCTAGCGCTCAATGCTCGCGCGAGCAAACTGTTGGAACTAAAAGAGCCCGTCAACTGATCTGAAAATTCATTCGCTCGCTGATAATAGGTCGAGGACAGAAACTTGATCGCGGCTTTATATCGGTCCGCAGGATCATGAGTTTTTCGCGCCAAGTGCCGGAATTGAGCAATATCCTCCGATGGGCTAATGTGTATCAGTAACAGGGTAACTGACTCTGAAAAATTTTGACCATCTACAAGAGATACGCTTGGACGCATGCCATCTGTTGGCCGACCATCACCGACTCGCATCGCACGCTGTCTGACCAGGCATTGCCACGCCAGAAATTTTTTTCTCATATCATCATTTACTAATTCCATACCTCGTCACCTTTTGAATTTAATCTGTTTGAAAGGTCAAGTTTTCTGAGGAAAATTTTTATGCTTTGATATTGATCGAAAACACAAACTTTTTACTCTTTGGTAAACAGCAATATCTGTAGTACGATTCGCCGCGATCTTTTAAAACGCTTTCCATCATCCGCTTATCATAATTGGAGATTGGTGAACAAACTATGCCTAACGAGCCATCTTCACCCTCTTTTTTTATCGATATTGATGGGGTTTTATATGGAGGAGGTGTGCCCACTGAAAAAGGGCCTCAAGTACTTGAATATTTAAGAGAACGAAATTTCAAATTTTTACTTGTTACTAACACCTCCCGGATGACAAGAACACAAATAGCAAGAAAACTTTTGAATCTGGGATATCAAGTTCAAGAAGAAGAAATTTTTCCCACGTCCACAGCGGCGGCGAAATACCTCCGAAAACGCTTCAAAAAAGCGGACTGCTTTGTTATCGGCGACAATAGTTTAAGAGACGTTTTAGAAGAACACGGTCATCGGACCTTCGTCGAAGAAGAGCCGGCAGATGCTATCGTGATCGGGCAAAGCAAGTGGGCAGACTTTCGTCAAATCGATATTGCTCGAAGATTGGTGGTTAACGGCGCTGAAGTGGTCGCTTTACATCGAGACCTGACATGGCCTGACGGCGATGTCACTCGTATCGCATTAGGCCCCATCGTTGCGGCAATGGAATCTGTCATTGACGGGCCCGTTACCGTGATAGGTAAACCTGAAAAAAAATTTTTTACTGCAGCCCTTCAACACGCAAAATTTCAACGAGAGCACACCATCATGATCGGAGACAGCGTTCAATCTGATATTAGAGGGGCAATTGATTCTGGATTGAAAAGTCTTTTAGTCCGAACCGGAAATGGCACTAACGAGTGTATTCCCACTGATTGCGGTGGAGAACTAGCGACCATCGCAGACCTTCCCGATTGGTGCGAAAAAAATCTACCAAAGCCTTAACAAGCTAGTCTTTTAAGTCAGATCTAAATCTCAGCATCTTGGCAACATATAAGCCTCTCATACACTGCAGAAATCTCGAAAAGCATTTCGGAGATTTCACGGCAGTCAATCAACTCAGTTTCGATATAAAAACCCAAAGCTGCTTCGGCATTTTAGGGCCAAACGGAGCTGGAAAAACAACCACTCTTCGCATGCTGTTGGGACAGTCGCCTAGAAGCGGCGGCGTTCTGGAGATATTCGGAAAAGACATCAATGTCCATTTAAAATCAATTCGCCAAAAGACTGGAATCGTTCCACAAGCCGATAACCTGGATCCCGATTTTACAGTCGCTGAAAACTTGTCAATATACGGAAGTTACTTCCGCCTAAGTCGAAAAAGCCTGGCCAGCCGCATTCCTGAACTACTCGAAATGGTACAGCTTTCAGATCGTGCCGAATGCCGAATCAGCACGCTTTCTGGTGGCATGCAGCGTCGCCTGACTCTCGCACGGGCGCTTGTAAATGACCCAAAATTATTAGTTCTCGATGAGCCCACAACAGGACTTGACCCTCAAGCACGGCATATGATCTGGTCATTGGTTCATCAAATGAAGCGATCTGGTAAAACAATTCTCCTGACGACGCACTACATGGAGGAAGCCGAAAGACTCTGTGATGAAGTGATTATCATTGACCATGGGCGACTGCTCGCTCAGGGTAGCCCGGTCAATCTGATCAAAGAGCACTGCGAGACTGATGTGGTCGAAATTCGCGGCGAGGTTGCGTTGGCAATTACTCGTGATCTTCCCGAATCCTTCCGATGCGACCGCTCTGGCGACAGCCTCTACATTTATTCTAGCGACACATTTCGCCTCCTCGAGTGGGCCGAATCACTCCAAGGTCTAACCTCCCTTCATCGAAAAACCGGACTCGAAGATGTGTTCTTACGCCTCACCGGTCGAGGATTACGATAATCAAACTCCATCCCCCAAAATTTCGATTAGAAGCATTAGCGGTGTGGCGACGAAACGCGCTAGTCTGGAAACGACTGATGGCGGCGAGTCTTTTACTTCATTTCGGCGAACCTCTCCTGTACCTAATCGGCATTGGCTATGGCCTGGGTCGATTTATAGGCGAGATTGACGGTATACCGTACTTCACCTTTCTCGCTTCAGGTTTTATCGCATGGTCTGCAATGAACGTAGCCAGTATGGAGTCAATGTGGTCGGTATACACACGAATGGTTCCCCAGCAGACTTATGAGGCCATTCTCGCGACACCCGCAACTGTTGACGACATTGTAATGGGCGAACTCCTGTGGTGCGGTACTAAAAGTCTTGTGAGCGGCAGCGCGATCCTTGCTGTGGCATCAATGCTAGGAGCCGTTCATGATTGGACAGCGATTTTTACACTACCGATAATATTCCTGACGGGGCTTTGCTTCGCAGCACCTGGGTTAATCGTGACCGCCTATGCCAAGGCTTACGAAAACTTTAATTTTTATATGACGCTCGTGATGACGCCCATGTTTATTTTATGTGGCGTTTGGTATCCCATCACGACACTGCCAGAACCTGTGCAAAGGATCGTAGAATTTCTCCCGCTGACTCATGCAATTTCGATTATTAGACCATTGGTCGTTGGAGTACCAATTGAGAACTTGGTTGTACACCTCGGCGCATTACTTCTATTCGGCGCGATTTCCACTTGGATCGCGGTGGCTTTAATTCGTCGACGCCTCGTGCAGTGATTTTCGTCTAAGCCGGAATAAAAAACGACCGGTCGCCAAGGGTCAATGCTTGCAAGGGGTATCGCAGCAGCGTCGATAGATTTTCTGTGGTTGCGACTGCAGATGTCTCTCCCTGCAGGATGCTTCCATCGCCACAGAGGCACAACAAATGATCACTGAATCTGATTGCAAGGTTAAGATCATGCATGACCATGACAACAGCGCGCCCCTCGGCACGCCACTTTGTCAGCGCGCCTTGCAGCAGGTTAATCTGATAGTGGAGATCCAAATGATTTACCGGCTCGTCGAGCAGAATCGTTTGTGCGTTTTGTGCCACCGTAGCGGCAAGCTCTACCCGGCGACGTTCTCCACCTGACAACGAGTTGACATCCCTGTGCATTAACGCGTCCAGTCCCATCTGAGAAAGACTCTCGACTACGATATCCTGGTCGTCCCGAGTCGGACCTGCCCAACGAGAAATCCAAGGATGGCGCGCACTCATGACAAAGTCATAAGCGTCGGTTGAGATAGGCGCCTGCGATTGTTGAAACAAAATACTCACTTTTTGCCCACGGGTTTTTGTCGCAAGAGAGTTGAGCGCTACACCATCGAGTTTGATCTGTCCTCCCAAAGGATCTCTTAATCCTGCGAGTGTGTGGAGTAGTGTTGTTTTACCCACCCCGTTACGACCGAGCACAGACCAGACTTCCCCGGGCTTCACTTTTAACGTCAGGTCGTCACAGATTTTTTGCTCGCCGATTTGTAGATTCAGACGTTGAACTTCCAGGCGCATCATGACGGAATGCTCACGCCCCGGCGTCGGAGCAGATACAAAAAAACAGGCACCCCGATAAATGAGGTGATCACACCGACCGGCAACTGTTGGGGTGCAATGACTGTTCGGGCAATCATCTCGGCGATAACGAGTAAAGTGCCTCCAGCTAGCGCTGAGACCGGAATAAGCAATCGATGCCTTGAGCCAATAATCAGGCGCATCATGTGAGGAACGACAAGACCTATAAATCCGACTGGCCCGGCAAGCGTAACTGAGGCCGCCGTTAAAAGGCTTGCTGCTAATAAAATGATTAAGCGCAGCGCCGATGTATTTAACCCAAGCGAACGCGCTCTCAGATCCCCTTCCAGGAGCAGGTCAAGATCTCTCGCTACAATTAAACCGCCAATTAGAACAGCAAGCAAAACAAGAATTCGAATGAATCCGGGCCATTCCGGACGAAGATCACCCATCAACCAAAAAAGCATTCCCTGAATCTGGTTGGCCTCCCCCAAAGACAGAAAAAATCCGATCAATGCGCCCCATCCTGATGCCAGCACGATACCTGTCAACAACAGTCGGGACGATCCCCAATCGCCGGAAGCTCTCGCCAGGAGAATGAGCAGCACGATCGAAAAACCCGCCCCCATTGTTGCCGCAATCGGCACCGCGGAAAACGGGAGGCCTAACAACATGACAATTAGGGCAAAAGCCGCAGACCCGCCTGAGACTCCCAGCACATAGGGATCTGCTAACGGGTTTCGAAGCAGTACCTGCATCATGACACCAGCCACTGCCAAGGAGCCACCCACCACAAAAGCACTAAACGCTCGCGGGAGGCGTAACTCCAACACCACCATCGTGGTCATACTGACGGTTCCCGATCGAAAGAAACTAATCAAGTCATTCCAGACAATAGAAACACTTCCGACCAAGAGCGATAGCCCAAGCGCCGCGATCGAAAAAACCAATAAGGCGGCAATCGTCAGCTGCTGATATCGATGTGAGCTTTTCACGGTACAGTTTGGAGTACGGTTTCCAGCATTTATTGAAGGCGCGCCCGCGCTAAATCCATCTTCTCACAAAGCTCAGTCATCGCAAGAACAATCCGTGGGCCCATTCGGGCGATGTGATCGGAATCAATTGAAATTAGATTCTGCGAAGCAACAGCAGTCATTGCTGGCCACTGACTCCACATGGATACCGGTGAAGAATCTTCTGTTTCGGTCAAAGAGCCCACAATCACATCCGGGTTCGTATTAAGCACCGCTTCGACAGACACAACCACGCTGATAGTTGGTAATTCCGAGAACACATTAGACCCACCACAACCTTCGATAAGCTGGGAAACCACGTGTGCACCGTTTAATGTATAGATTGGATGATCCCATACCTGATAAAAAACACGAACCGGTTTTTTCTTCGCGTATCGCCCCCGCAGTTTTGCAATTTTACGTTCAAAATCTCGAGCCTGGGACTCAGCTATCTGCGTTCTGCCCATCAGAATACCGAGTTGTCGGATCAACGCTGCAATCTCCTCTAGCGTACCCGGGTTACTCTCGAAAACATTGAATCCTAAGCGCCTTATCATCGATAAGTCAGCCTCATGGTTTCCCTCTTTCCACCCCAACACGAGGTCAGGCCTCAACGAGATAATTTTTTCTAAATCAAGCAAACGATGACTCCCGACTCTCGGCAGCAAAATAGCAGCAGCCGGAAAATCACTAGACGCCATCACGCCCACCAGAGATTCGCCGGCTCCGATATGAAACATGATTTCGGTGAGGTGCGGCGCCAAACTGATCACTCGCTCGGCCGGCACCTCAAATTGAGAAAGCACGCCGTGATCAATTTCTGATGCTAGGGAGTCAGACGAACTACCCCCCGTCACTATGAGTAAAAAAAATGATGTCGACAAAAAACCACAAACCGCGCTAATCGCCTGTCCAATTACTATCGGACTGATGTGGATGTTTGGGTCACCCATCGAGCCCACGCAACCCCGGAATGTGAGTTAAATCCAGTGAGCCGTGCGTGTCATTACCTTAGCAACCACTCGCATTACCCATGGAATTGGAGAAGGCAAATCCTCCGCCCCGGCATCGGCCGCAGTCTCAGCATGCGCCCGTTCATCTTTTCTCATTTGTTCCACAACAGCCCGACTTTTTAAATCCGTCTCCGGAATTAGATCAAGATGGCTATCAAGATGGGCTTCGACCTGTTCTTCAGTCTCTTTTACGAATCCAAGACTGCGTCGATCTCCTGAAAGACCCGCAGCCGCCCCCATCACGAATGACCCAGCGTACCAAAGAGGGTTTAAGACGCTGGCACGTCCACCCAGATCATGAAGCCTGCTGTTGCACCATAAAAGATGGTCTTGTTCTTCTGCTGCTGCATTACGCATTGCCAGTTTTACAGCGTTATTTTTTGCTGTGAATGCCTGACCTTCGTAAAGTGCCTGAGCACAAACCTCTCCCACATGATTAACGCGCATCAGGCGCGTCGACTGAACCTTCTCAGCTTCACTCAACTGCTGCTCGGGCAAGTGTTCGGCTGGATTCGCACGGCCCGTACCGGACGGCAAAGAAAATACCGTACTCAAGGCAGTTTGAAAAGATGCCAAGATATCGTCGAGCGGGGAGAGCTCTCGTGGATTCGGCGCTGGGGCAGACCATTTAATTTCTCTTTCCATATCACACTGTTATCTAAAAATTAGTTTCGCCGCCATTGTAGTCCGAGAAAAAAAGATCGGCCGGGCTGGCGATAGTAACTCGCATGCTCGTACTCTTCATCAGCCAAGTTTGCTATTTTCCCGGTTAGCGCCCAATTTTTTGCAACTGAATAATTTGCACGAAGATCAACAACTGTGTAGCTGTCAATTTTCCTTGAGTTTGCGAGATCATCATATGCACTTCCCGCGCCGCGGAGTGATCCCCCAACAGAAAATTTTCCAAAATTACGATCGGCACGAAACTCCATGACTTCTCCCGGACGACGCGGCAGCTCGTTTCCATCATAGGCGCCCCCATCTTGCTCTGCCGATAAAAACGTCAGTGCTGCAGCCATCTGCCAGCTGCCCAGCGATTTTTGACCCTCAATCTCAAGCCCCATAATACCTGCGGAATCCAGATTCGCTGGCGCAAATGTGGCCGAGTCGTACGCGATCAGATCATCAACCTTACTTGAAAATAAGGATACTGCCCACCGGGACGACGCATTTGACCATCGATACCCGGCCTCTACTGTTGACGACTCCTCAGGCGTTAAATCTGGATTGCCAAAGCCGGGGTAGTAAAGTTCATTGAAGGTTGGCGCCTTAAATCCTGTTCCATATTGCAGCGTCCAGCGTCCCCCTGATTCCATCCCGTAACCTAAACTGGCATCACCGGTGGTAGCGTCTCCAAATTGCTCATTATCATCAAATCGCAGCGCTGCCTGCATATCGAACCCGCCCAGGCTCGCTAGAATTTGACCAAACACGCCTACGTTTTCTCTAGAGGTCTCCGCATAGGCATTAAGACTATCGATCTCATCATCTAGAAAATCAACGCCGAGTGTCAGAAGATTCGACGGAGATATTGAGATATCACTTTGCAGACTTAAAGACATCCGAGACGTGTCATAACGATCAACCGACGCCCCATCCTTGTACATGTCCTGCTCATCACGACTTTGTCCAGCCGAAAATTTTAACGCGACATGCTCAGTGGTTGTCCAATCCACAGTCGCTCCCAAAACGCTCGTAAAAAATTTCGTTTCATTTTGAAACGAACCATCAAATTCATTTTGCCCATCAGAAGAAAGGAAACTAACCGACAAGTCAGCCGCATCACCAATAGCACTCTTCAGCCCCGCCTGAACCGACAAACTTTCAAATCCATCCGGGTCATCTTCGATCGCAAAGCAGCCCGCGGTGAGATTGCCTTTGCAAACATCGTATCCGTCGGTCTCTTCACTGATTACCGATAAGGTGAACCGGGTGCGATCTTTATCACCCACAGAAATCCTAGCGCCTGCTTTTAAGTAGTCTTCGCTACCTGCCGTTAGAAACGCGGAAGCTTGTTCAGCGCTACCCGGGTCCCGGGTAAAAATTTGAATCACTCCGCCAATCGCATCCGATCCGTAAAGACTGGATCGGGGACCTCGCACGACTTCGATTCTTTCAATTTGGTCCGGATCAATAAATTGGAACGCGGTTGAACCGAGGGTTGCTGAACCCACTTTTACCCCGTCGATCAGCACTAGAACCTGGTCAGTTTCTGCGCCTCTTAGAAAAACAGCAGTGGGCTGTCCGGCCCCACCTGTTTGGCTCACAATCATCCCAGGCACCGTCCGAAGTAAGTCAGCCACTGACTCCGGTTGAAGTGATTCGATCTGCTCTCTATCAATGACGCTGACAGCCGCCAATGTGGCATCGACCGATTGAGCCGTTCGGGTCGCTGTTACAACAACCGGATCAACTTGAGCCCGAACTGAAAAAGAGAGAAGCAGAATTAGGACGGAAATAAAAAACCGGTAGCAAAAAAACATTGGCATCTCCAACGCACCCGCCGTGCGATTTTGAGCGCGGGATGCGGCAGACACAATGCCTTCGCATCGCCCCACGCGATGAGTTTCTAAAGCTGACTGGCCGGTCTCCGGACTCGTAAGCGAGAGCAAAGCTCTCGAAGGTAGCGCCTTCCCGCGACTCGTTGTCGCAGTGGCAGTTGCTAGCCAAACTTACTTACCGTTGCGGGGGCAGTGCCGGATTTGAAAGACTCAGTTGTCTCGCGCACCGGCTTCCCGTTTCACCGCGGCCCTTAAAGAGCGCGCGACACCAGAAAGTACCGAGGAGTATAAAGAAAATACCGACCTTCTGAAAGATTAAAATCTATCTTCAGTTTTGTCTCAGGACCGCCTGAATCTTGTCGAAAATCTATGCCCCAAATCCCCTCTTGACTTTAAACTGCTCAACAGCGAGGATTCGTTCGATGACGGCCCCGAGATGGGTTAAAAGGGAACGAGGCATGCTCACTACGTGACCTCGGCTGTACCCGCAACTGTAAGCGAGGAGAATCCGCTCAAGTTTCGCCACTGACTAAAAGTCGGGAAGGCGGAGCTGATTCGAGGAACCGCTAGCCAGGAGACCTGCTGTCATGCGCGTTGCTTGTCTTGGATCGGGAGAAATCCAGGACGCGAACCACCTTGGTGGGCGACGCCTAACGTCGTGATATTGAGGAATGTTCGCCATGCTAGCGATCCTTTTAAAAACGGTCAGATACTGCACGGACTCCTTTGGAGCACGTGGTTCTCGCTGTGAGTTTAAAAAGTGATCTCCCGGGCATCTTTATTTGCGCTAACTGCCTCTGGGGCTCTTCACGCCGCCGTTCTATCCAACTGGCACGCCCCTCTTTTAGTTGATCCAGCATCAATAGCAAACTTTGAAAACAATCTGGACGTGCAAATTATTGAGGACGCTAACACCATCGGTGATATCCCAGCAGCCTCGCAGGCTTCAATCGATAGCCAACTCAAAAGCATACCTTCGGTCCAGGTTAATGAAAAAGAACAGGCGTTAATCTACGACGTACAGCACCTCTCAGAAACGATATTCTCACTCACAAAACAGCTTGAAAATGCTCATCATGAGGCCCAAATCGCCAACCACGAAATTGAGCAACTTACCTCGATCAAAGGATCACTGGAAGAGACCTTAGAGGCGGTCCACCGTTCGACCAATAGGGCGAAAGCCAGTATGTCGGAGGAAATTTCCGCATTAACGGCCGAGAATCGGCAATCACGAGCCGAAAACGCTGATCTACACGCTCAAAAAAATGGGACGCAATCAGAAACGACTGAATTACGGAGCGCAAATCTTTTACTGTCAGATCTCCTGTCTAATGCACGCGACTCGACACAGCAAAGCCGAGAAGAACTTGCTCTCGAACAAGCTCATTCTCAGGCATTAGATCATCAATTAATGGCACTAAACAATCAGCAGGAGACCCTTAAGACGAGCCTTCTTAATATTCAGCGCGAAACGACTATTCTCAGTGAGCAAAAGCGTGAATTGGTCGTTGAAAACACGACCCTCAAGACTCAACAATCGGTGGATGCTGAGGCGATTCAATCCCTTCAAAACGGCAATAACGATCTCAGTTACATGCTTGATCAAACGAGACAGAAGGTGGCTGAACTTCAGGCGACATTGGAAAAATCGCGTGAGACGTCTCAGGCGTCCCTCGAAACTGGCAATGCGATGGATGAAAGTAATCCCACTCCTGCTGCAGGAAATCCAAAGCCCATCTATCCCAAAATTGCCATCCGACGTGGAATCGAGGGGGACGTATCGCTACGAGTAATGCTCACCGCGTCCGGAATGGTTTCGTCAGTGACTGTTGAGAAGCCAAGCGGCTCCAAATTATTAGATGCCGCTGCAGTTTCAGCGGTGAAACAATGGCAATTTAATCCCGCGATGCATCAGGGTGAACCTACCGCATCCGTAACGACAGTGCCCATCGAATTTAAACTTATTCAGTCAAGAGGGTAAGCCCATCCTGCCCACCATATGGGTCGATTTACAAAACACCGTCGGAGCGCAGCTGACTGACTTGCTCCCCTGAGTAACCAAGCACCTGAGTTAACACTTCATCAGTATGCTGGCCAAGTGTCGGTGGCGCACGATCAACTGCGGTTGGCGTCTCACTCAATTTTATCGGACTCGCAAGCAGATCTACGCTGCCGATGGACTCGTGATCAGCGCGAACTCTCATCTGTCGATGTTGAACCTGAGGATCGTTGAGCGTTTCGTCGATCGCATTAATTTTTCCGCAGGGCACACCGACGTTCTCCAAAAGTGCTAACCATTCAGATGTGGTTTTATTCGCTAACCGATCAGAGAGAATCTTGACCAACGAGACCCGATTAGCGACTCGCTGTTGATTCGTTGAAAAACTGAGATCCTTTGCAATTTCAGGACATCCAAGCAAACAGCAAAGCTGTTCAAATTGACTATCGTTCCCAACGGCGATGATCATGTGGGCATCACTCGTTGCAAAAACCTGATAAGGCACGATATTGGGATGGGCGTTTCCCATTCTTGGTGGCACTTGATCCGCACCCAAATACATCATCGCCTGATTCGCGAGAATCGCAACTTGGCAATCGAGCAACGACATGTCGATATACTGACCCACGCCGGTATTCTCGCGACTGATTAATGCGGCCTGGATGGCAGATGCACAGTAAAGTCCCGTCACAATATCCGCGATAGCGACCCCTACTTTCTGGGGTCCCGCGTCGACCGTGTCTTCCGCTTCTCCGGTAATGCTCATTAACCCACCCATTCCCTGAATCATAAAATCGTATCCAGGACGATCTGCATAAGGGCCATCCTGACCGAAGCCGGTGATAGAGCAATAAACCAGTTTGGGATTGATCTTCTTCAGGGTATCGTAATCAAGCCCGTACCGGGCCAATGTGCCGACCTTAAAGTTTTCCACAACAACATCACTCATTGCTGAAAGGGTCCGGATAAGCTCTTGGCCCTGAGGGTTCGCAATATTGACAGTCACGGAGCGCTTACCTCGGTTGGCACTCAGGAAATATGTGGACTCGACAGTCGACTGGCCGTCATCGTCAATCGCAAAAGGAGGTCCCCATTGACGGGTATCATCGCCCTTCCCGGGTCGCTCCACTTTAATCACGTCTGCACCAAGATCGGCCAACATCTGCGTGCACCATGGTCCCGCAAGAACGCGGCTAAGGTCCAGCACTCGAATATGAGAAAGCGCGCCTGCCATCTATCCGGTAAAAGCCTGTATTCCCGTCTGCGCGCGACCCAGAATCAAGGCATGGACATCATGCGTGCCTTCATAAGTGTTAACAGCTTCCAGATTCATCATGTGACGGACGACATGGTACTCATCAGACACACCATTTCCGCCGTGCATATCACGCGCTGTTCTGGCGATATCTAGGGCTTTGCCACAGTTATTACGCTTTAAAAGGGAAATGGCCTCAGGTGCTGCCTTCCCGTCATCAAATAATCTGCCAAGGCGCAGACTCGCGTGAGTGCCCAACGTAATCTCAGTTTGCATATCTGCAAGTTTTTTCTGGATGAGTTGATTTGCGGCGAGCGGTCGGCCGAATTGCTCTCGCTCTAGGGTATAGCTTCTCGCCGCATGCCAACAAAACTCAGCAGCCCCCATCACGCCCCATGAAATTCCGTAGCGAGCTCTATTCAAACAACTAAACGGGCCCTTTAAGCCTGATACACCTGGCAATAGATTCTCTGAAGGTACAAACACTTCATCCATCACAATTTCTCCGGTGACGGATGCCCGAAGCGAAAATTTGCCCTCGATTTTTGGCGTCGTTAGCCCTTCCATTTGCCTCTCGAGAATAAAGCCGCGAATCACATCATCATCATCTTTTGCCCAGATCACAAAAAAATCGGCAATGGGAGAATTGGTAATCCACATTTTTGCGCCGCTAATCCGGTAACCGCCCTCAACCGAGCGTGCACGGGTCCGCATGCCACCGGGATCTGATCCATGATCCGGCTCTGTTAACCCGAAACAACCCACTGCTTCTCCTGAAGCCAGTTGAGGTAAATACTTCTCTCGCTGTATCTCAGACCCGAAAGCGTGAATAGGAAACATCACCAAACTCGATTGCACACTCATCATGGATCGGTAGCCCGAGTCGACGCGCTCCACTTCACGGGCGGCGATCCCATAACACACGTAATTGAGCCCCGCACAACCATAACCCTCAATGGTCGAGCCCAAAAGTCCCAACTCCCCCATCCGGGGAAATATTGATCGATCAACCTTTTCCGCTCGATTAGCTTCCAGGATTCCCGGTTGCAACTCGTCCTGACAAAAACGCCGGATCGAGTCCTGAACCAGTTTTTCTTCGTCCGTAAGCAGATCTGTAAATCCTAGCGGATCCGTCCAGTCGAAGGCCGGGGGTGTTTTTGAAGATGTGGCCATTGATTACATTTTCCTTAATTTGTTTCCGGGGCTGGAGTGATATCACTGCCGTCGAATTAAGCCAGTGCGCTGTCAGTAACGGATGAAATATCTCGAAACATAAACAGTGGCGCCCTATAATACCGACTCTATCACTCATCGACCGCCTTCGTAGGCGCTAACCTCAGACCTGTCTCACTATGACGATCGAACATCTTTGGCCCCTTCTTCAAGTTGTTTTGGTCGATCTAATGCTTGCAGCGGATAACGCAATTGTAATCGGACTTGCCGCTGCGAGTGCACCACGGGCGATGCGTAAACGAGTCATATTTTTTGGCATCGCAGCCGCGGCTGTTTTAAGAATTGCTTTCGCGCTCTTAACAGTACAACTCCTTCAAGTTATCGGTCTCGTACTTGCGGGCGGACTTTTACTGCTGTGGGTCTGCTGGAAACTCTGGCGGGAACTTCGCGAAGTGTCAAAGGCCAATAGTGACAACACGGAAAGCAAGCCAACGGAAAAATCGGTTGGGCAGGCAATATTCCAGATTGTGTTGGCCGATGTATCGATGTCGTTGGATAATGTGTTGGCAGTAGCGGGAATCGCGCGTGAACATCCTGGTATTCTGGTCTTCGGGCTAGCATTGTCTGTTGCTCTTATGGCTTTTGGCGCCGTTTATATTGCCCGCTTACTCGAGAAGTATCATTGGATTGCGTATATTGGATTACTGGTTATTCTCCAAGTTTCGTTAGTCATGATATGGGAAGGATCGCAACAGGTCTTACAGATAGCGTTGGCCTAGATAACTTAGCACTAAAAATCTAATGAACTTTTACCAATTGAACTGGCGAAAAGGAATCAGCGCACTCTTCTGTGCGCTTCTTATTAACGCCGCAGTATTCGCTCAGCAATCAGACCTTGAAAGAGCGGCAAACGCCTACAATGCAGGAGATTATGCAACCGCAATCGCTTTGTTTGAGCCAAACGCCCGCCAGGGGAATCGAGAGGCTCAATTCGCAATGGGCGTTGCTTACTATAAGGGTCATGGAGTTGATCAGGACCTGGCGGAAGCGCTGGCTTGGTTTCGAAAAGCCGCTGACTCGGGACAGCCAACCGCAATGTTTAATTTAGGGGTTGCCTATTGGCAGGGTGCGGGTGTTCAGAAAAATTTTGCAACCGCGGTCGACTGGTGGGAGCGTGCCGCTGAACTTGCGGACACGGCATCTCAGTACAATCTCGGTTTTGCTTATTATCAAGGTCAAGGCGCCGAAAAGGACCTGGATAAAGCAAGCGACTGGCTTGGTAAAGCCGCGGCTCAGGGGCACGCAGACGCTCAACGCCTGCTAGACATGATTAGCGAACAAAAGATCGCTGCCCAGGCCACTTCAGAATCGCAAACAATCAGTCAAACGTCTGCAAAGCAGTCTTCGACAACTGGAACAAGTTCGGCGTCCACGACAAAAACTGAATCCAATGCGGTCCTTGTCAGTGTGAGCTTTGGTGCCGGACAAATTAGCTACGATAATCTGCCGATAAGATCGGGTCCGAACACAAGCGCAGTTGTAACGGGCAAGTTGAGGCAGGGAACCCCGGTCAAAATTCTTCAAACCACCGGATCCTGGTCAAGAATTGAAACCCCCTCACCGCCCCGCTTTTGGGTATTTGGACGCTACGTGACAGGAGCGCCACAGGGGCAAATCAGCGCAGACAAGGTTCGGCTTCGGACAAAGCCAACAACTGGATCAGGATCTTCTGTCGTTGCGGAACTGAATAAAGGCGACGCTGTTAAGGTCCATGCAAATTCGGGAGATTGGAAGCAAGTCAGCACAGAGCCGGCAATCCAAAGTTGGATTCAATCATCCGGTCTTGTTGAGCAAAATCCAGTTACTCAGAGTTGGCTAGACAATTTCAACGCCCGAGCTGGATCCGTGAATTCAAGTCGCTCATCAGTCTCAACAAGTCCAACCCCAACTGCTGCGCAGGCTTTTAAAGCCGCCTGGGTGACTTCACAAGAAGCGCCTATTTTGGGTAGACCTGACGAAAATGCAGCACTCCTAAACTATGTTAACAAAGATACCCCGGTAAAAACTCTTGGCAGCAAGGACTCCTGGTTAATGGTTCAAGTGCCCGGTGGACTGGATGTTTGGATTTATGGAAAGTTTGTTTCAGAAGATGGCGCTGTCGCAAAAATTAATAATAATCGAGTTCGAATTCGTTCCCTTCCCTCGAGCGCGCCCGAGTCCGATATTCTTGGATTACTTGATAAAGGTGCATCCATAAAAGTGATTAGCCGTAAAGGAGACTGGATACGCGCGCGAGTCCTTTATTCTGTTGCGGGCTGGATCCGAAAAGGCGACACAACAACGCCTGGGAACGTCTCTACGGGCTGGCAATCAAGTTGGGACGCAATTCGGTCAAGCGCCCAAAACTAAAACTTATCAATTCAATCAACAGTTTGATTCGAGAAACATACTTTGCTCGCAGATGCATCCGCTTCTGCATGATTGTAATAATTGGATTGAGTGTTCGAACGCCAGCACTCGCGGATATTAATCACTCGATAAAGTCTCTAATTGAAACTGGCAATTACCTCGAAGCGATTAACGCGCTAAACGGTGAAATAGCATCATCTCCCAACGATAAATTTGAGCTCTACTTTGTCCGGGCTCGAGTGTATGACCTTAGCGATCAGCCCGAGAAGGCCAAAACAGCCTACCAGTCCCTCATCACCCGGTATCCTGGACGTCCGGAGGCATACAACAATTTGGCACGGCTTTATAGTCTCGAAGGGAAACTTGATCAAGCAACTGCGCTCCTTCGCGCAGGAATCTATACTCAGGTTTCCTACCGGATCTTATTTGATAACCTCACCGAGATTTACACTGAGCAAGCGGCCCGCGCTCTGCAGAGCGCCTTAAGTCCAAGCACCCTAGACGCTAGCCCTGTCCTACCGATTAGTACGCTTCGTGAGATCATCTCTCCCCGGATCAATCAGAAATAAGTCTTCCTGTGACCCTTAGATCAATCTCAAAGCAGGCTGTAATCACATTTCTATCAGTCTTGACGGGACTGGGCTTTCTTCATCTAAACGTACGAGCAAGCCCGCTTGATCCGGAGAAGTATGAGCAAGCACTCCTCACCGCAACCAGATTAATCTCTACAGGTGCATGGGAGAATGCGCTGTCAACGCTCAATGCCCTCACAGATGAGTTCCCGCAAAGCCGGGTCAGTCATTTGCTCAAAGCCGACGTTTTTGCGGCGCTTGCCGGAACAGGCGAGAAAATCTCGAAATTAAAATCTCTCGAAATTGAATCCTTACGTCAGCAGATAAAATTACGCTGGCGCAATCACCAGGAATTCTCCGATAAAAATCAAGGCCTTGTTCCCGATAAACTGATCAAGGTTTCGGCACAGCAGTCGCTTATCCTTTATGTAGATCTGCCAGCCGCAAGGCTTTATATCTTCCGTAATAATGGGCAAGGATTAGTTTCTGAGGCTGATTATTATGTGACGATTGGCAAAAAAGGTTTTGGAAAAGAACGCGAGGGAGACCTCAAGACGCCGGTCGGGATCTATTCGATATCAGGTTATAAGCCAGGTTCAACCCTTCATGAGCGTTATGGGCATGGTGCTTTAACCCTCGACTATCCAAACCCTCTGGATCAACATCTGGAAAGAACGGGCTACGGCATCTGGATACACGGCACCGAACCGGGCTGGATTAATCGAGGACCGTTCGCCAGCGACGGCTGTATCACGCTAAGCAATAATGACTTTAAGGATTTAGTCACGCGATTTGATCTTCAATCAGGAACGCGAGTTGTTATTGATGATCAGCCGATTTGGAAGCCGGTTAAGTGGATAGAAGCAACTGGGGACAGTCTGGTTTCTGAACTATCGTTTAACCACCAGATTACCGCTTCGCCTGCAAAAGAAGAGTCCGTTGCCAATTCAGTACACGACGAAAAATCAGTCGATCATGGATTAACGGAAATTTTGCTTTATCCCGGAAGCGGTGCCGAACTTGTGACCCAACGGCTATTGCTCAGCGATATGCAACGCAAAACAACTATCACAGAATATTGGACGCGGAACGACGACGATATATGGAAGCTGACTCATCGCATGGAATAAGACTTCCTTGTTGAGTAAAGCCCTATAGACTGGCCACAACAACCAAGAACAATTAATACCCGCTCTCTGTTTTCACCGTATTTGGCCACGGCGCTCCGTGCTGATATCCCACAATCGCTTCAGCAATATAACGGCAAGCTGTTGGCGGAAAGGTGACGCTCCCAATGTGTGGTGTTACCAAGATGCGAGGATGGTTCCAAATTGGACTTGATTCAGGCAAAGGTTCCGTCTCAAAGACATCAAGCGCAGCGGCCTCGAGCGTATGATTATCAAGGGCTGCGACCAGCGCGTTCTCATCAACCAGATCCCCTCGGCCCGCATTGATCAAAAACGCATCAGGGGGCAGCATCGCAAGCGTGTTGGCATTAATGAGTTTTTGAGTACCTGAAGTGGCTGGCATTAACAGCACGAGAATCATACTTCTGGAGAGAAATGGTTGAAGTCCATCTTCACCATAAAAAACTTCAACGCCCTCGACGTCCTGCTGAGATCGACGATACCCTACAACCTGATAGTTCAATGCGCATAGTTGCGCACTTAACGCCTGACCTAAAACGCCGAGACCCATCACACCCACAGTGATTTCAGATGCGGGCACTTGTTCCAGGTCTTCCCAATACCGCCTTGACTGTTGCTCCTCAAAGCGATGCATGAGGCGATGAAATCTGAGCACGTTAAAGAGGCAATACTCCACCATGCCTGCTGTGAGTTGTGGCTCTACCATCCGAACAACAGGAATATCCGCCGGAAGCGTCGGACAAGTCAAAAGCGAGTCAACCCCAGCGCCGATTGAGAACAACACCTCCAGATTTTTTAGATCCCTGAAGAGTTCCGGCGGTGGTGCCCACAAAAGCGCGCAGTTAATATCGGCCGGGTTCCCCACATTCGGCCAGATCCGAATTTCCAACGCCGGAATAATCTCGGCAAATGTCTCTGCCCATTTTTGATCTCGATCATCCGTCTTTAAAAGCATAACCGGTTTCGTTTTAATACCCATTACTGTCCCCACTCTTTCAAAAACTGCGTCAGTTTATCCCAAATCTTATCGGCGTTAGCCCCATCGACTTGACATCACTGGCTCGCATAAATATTGTCGAGTAAATCGAACATAAAAACTAATTATTAGTACGATTTATTTTTAGTATTGAATATAACGGTTAAGCGTTCTAGACTGATACCAGAAACGCGATTCAATCAGTCTCTAACGGGGCCAAAACCATTCTCGGGAGGATGCATTCTTAGATGAGTGCCGAAGACATATTTGTTCGTTTTGAAAAGGTTCAAAAAAGTTACGACGGGGAAACACTCGTCGTTAAGAATCTCAATCTTGATATTCAGCGCGGTGAATTTGTCACCATGCTTGGTCCCTCGGGTTCCGGTAAAACAACTTGCCTGATGATGCTGGCCGGGTTTGAGCCTGCAACCCATGGTGAGATCTTTCTTGGTAATCGTCCAATTAACGCGGTTCCGCCGCATAAGCGCGGCATCGGAATGGTCTTCCAAAATTACGCGTTATTTCCGCATATGACGGTCAATGAAAATCTCGCCTTTCCGCTCGAAGTTCGCCGAATAAACAAAGCAGAAATATCGGATCGTGTTAAGCGCGCGCTCGATATGGTTCAATTGGGCGCATTTGGAGATCGTCGACCTGCACAACTATCGGGCGGCCAACAGCAGCGTGTTGCGGTAGCGAGAGCTCTGGTATTTGACCCTGATCTTGTTTTGATGGACGAACCGCTGGGCGCTCTGGACAAACAGCTTCGCGAGCAGATGCAGTATGAAATAAAACATATTCATGAGCGACTCGGCGTGACTGTTGTTTACGTCACGCACGATCAATCCGAAGCGTTAACAATGTCCAATCGTATTGCCGTTTTTGAAGATGGTGTCATTCAGCAACTGGCAAGTCCGAGCGACCTTTATGAGCGACCCGATAATGCTTTCGTCGCGCAGTTCATCGGCGAGAATAATCGGCTGACTGGAGTAGTCAAATCGATCGAAGGCGATCAATGTCAAGTCACTCTGGACTCAGGCGAAGAAATCCAGGCATTAAAAGTCAACATTGGTGCGGTAGGAGAAAGAGCAACACTATCCCTGCGACCCGAACGGGTAGAAGTTAATCCAGAGCCCGGTAAATTTCCTAATGCTTTCAACGCAAAAGTCGAGGAACTTATTTATCTCGGCGATCACATCAGAACCCGAGCAAGCGTGTGTGGAAACAGCGAATTTATTGTAAAAATTCCGAATGCCACACACCATGCAAGCCTTAATGAAGGTGATTCAGTTATGTTCGGCTGGTCCATGGAGGACTGCCGAGCGCTTGATGTCCCGCCCACACACTAGGAGTGTGGGCGAGATGTTTCCTAGTGTCGAAAGACAATAACCAACCTCTAAAGGAGGAAAGAAAATGAGACAAACTCTCATGAAAACCACGCTAGCTTCAGCCGTCATTGGCGCTGCACTAGCCGTACCTGCCCAAGCCGACGTGACTGTTGCGTCCTGGGGCGGTGCGTACACGATGAGCCAGCAGAAAGCTTACTCTGACACCTATGCGCCAGGCGGTATCAACTGGGTAAACTATAACGGCGGCCTAGGCGAAGTTCGCGCCCAGGTAGAGTCGGGTAATGTCACTTGGGATATCATTGATGTCCTGCCTCATGAAGCTCGGGTGGGCTGCGATGAAGGTCTGTTTGAAGAACTTCCGCGCGATGTCTTTACGCCAGCTGCTGATGGTACGTCGATGGACGACGACATCATGGTGGAAGTACCAAATGATTGCGTCGTTCCACAAATCTTTTGGTCTTACGTTCCATTCTGGCAAGACGGTGCTTTTGATGGCAACGCCGCTGGCAACCCTTCAACGATCGCCGATTTCTTCGACGTCGCAAATTTCCCCGGCAAACGTGGCCTACATACCTGGGGCAACGCAACGATTGAAATGGCCTTAATGGCCGACGGCGTTGCGCCAGAGGATGTCTACGATACGCTGAGCACGCCTGAAGGCGTCGACCGCGCCTTCGCCAAACTTGACACGATTAAAGATCACGTTGTGTTCTGGTCGGCAGGTGCTGAACCGCTTGAACTCGTGAAAAGTGGCGAAGTCTCCATGTCACTCGCCTATAACGGCCGAATCGGCGCCGCTGTTCTTTCCGAGGGTGCTCCTTTTGTGACCAACTGGGACGGGCAGGTGCTAGAAGAAGAATGGCTGGCCATGATTAAAGGAACACCAAACGCTGATGAGGCGCTTAAGTTCCTCATTCATGCTTCGGCTCCGGAACAACAAGCCGGCCAGGCAAAGTGGATCACTTATGCGCCAATGCGGAAATCCGGTATTGAAATCATCGCGGCTAATGAGCCATGGTTCAATACAGGCGTTGATATCCTTCCGCTGATGCCTAATGCATCTGAGGCGTTAAGCCAGAAGCATTTGTTTGCTGATCCCTCATGGTGGTCTGATAACGGCGACTCCATCAGCGAGCGCTTTACAGCGTGGATGGGTCAATAAGCCAATCAGCTCGTATGAGTTGAATAGTTGATGATTTCGGGGTGTCACCTTGGTGGCACCCCGGTTTCTTCAATCCGAAATAACTTAGAAATAATTTTTTAATAATGGCCAACAGTGCTTCGAGCAACGCCCCCCTTCTAACGGCTGATGGCACGCCACTAAAAGTAGGTCTCCAACGTTCACTGCGTCGAAGTAAATTAAAAGCAGTAGGCCTTGTTTTTCCCCCACTGCTATTTTTAATCGTCCTATTTATCATACCCATTGGGGATTTATTAACCCGAAGCGTTGACGACACCCGAATTAACTATCAGTTGCCGCTGACATTTGCGCTCATCGACAACTGGGATCGAAAAGAATTACCGGACGAATCTCTCTACAAAGCCGTATTTCTTGATTTATCATCAATTAACAAGTTTTTAATCAAAGATAATTTTGGAACTTCCGTAGATCCGCAAGATCCTGCGTGGGCCGTCAGTATTCCTCGTAAGGGACCCTATCGAGACGCTATCCTAGAAATCGCGCCAGACTGGCGTTCTCCCGCAAACTGGCTACCGTTAAGAGCCATTGCCGTTCAGGCATCGCAGGTCACGGGAGCTGCTATTGATCTGCGAAAAGCAAAAATTAAAGCTGAGTTCACAATCTGTAAAGATTTGACCCCGCTTGAGAACGCATCGTGCTCAAATCTTTACCGCGAGCTCCTGGAATGGGGTGGCAACAGCGAGCCTAGCGAAGACTTGTTCAAAGCACTTGTTAAGGATCTGAGCTACGCCGCCAAATATTTAATCGGCAAGTCCAGCACCCGAATGAATTACGAAAAGCCCGGCTTTAAAAGCCTGCTTAAAAAATCCGGGCGTAAATTTAAAAAAATCGATGAAGGGCCCTACAAAGAAGCGCTTATTAAAGCAGATAAGCGTTGGGGAGATATCGAGTTCTGGAGCGCGCTTATCTCCATGCAGGACCCGCAAACCAGCGTTTACTATCTTAATTCTCTCGACCGCAAGTGGGATGCTGATCGCGAAATTATCATGCAGCCTGAAGAAAGACGCGTCTACGTAATGCTCTGGAAGCGTACATTCTGGCTCAGCCTGATCGTGACCCTCGGATGCCTGGTGCTCGCATACCCAGTAGCACATCTCCTGGCCACGCTTCCACTTAGACACTCAAATCTGCTTATGATTTGCGTACTAATGCCGTTCTGGACTTCTCTTCTTGTTCGCATCGTTGCCTGGATGGTGATGTTGCGCTCCGAAGGCGTCGTGAACGACACGCTAGTGGCATTCGGTTGGCCGGATGAGAGTCGACTACAGCTGATGTACAACTTTACCGGCACTGTGATTGTCATGATCCAGATTTTGCTGCCATTCATGATCCTCCCCATTTACAGTGTCATGAAAACAATTCCACCCAGTTACATGAGAGCCGCCCAGAATCTCGGCGCCCCACCCTCTCTGGCATTTTTGCGCGTCTATATGCCACAAACTTTACCGGGAGTGGGAGCGGGCGTGATTCTGGTCTTTATTGTTGCTATCGGTTACTACATCACTCCAGAACTGGTTGGAGGTAAGGATGGCCGACTGATCGGAAACATGGTGGCCTACCACATGCAGAAGTCGTTGAACTGGGGCCTTGCTTCTGCGATGGGTGCGATCCTACTGGTTGGCATTCTTATTCTTTACTGGATCTACGACAAGGTTGTCGGCATCGACAATATGAAATTAGGTTAAGCTCATGGCGCTTCCCTCTTACGCAACTCCTGCGCAGCGAATTTGGCATTACATCTACCTTGCGATGTGCAGCATCGTATTGTTCTTTTTGGTAATGCCCCTGCTCGTGGTCATTCCAATCTCTTTTACGTCAACGCCCTTTTTACAGTTCACGCCAGAAATGTTGCGATTGGATCCTGACGCATTCTCCTTGCGCTGGTATCGCATCATGATAGGAGATTGCTCTGACCCCGGCATTACGACGGTGTGCAGCGATAACTGGAAAATCGGCGCTCTAAATAGTCTCAAAATTGGCATCACGGCAACTGTGCTGGCAACGACGCTCGGAATTCTTGCGGCATTAGGCCTGAGTCGACCCATCATGCCCTTTCGCAAGCTCATTATGGCAATGATGATTTCTCCATTGATCGTGCCGCTGATTATCACCGCCTCCGGAACATTCTTTTTCTTCGCCCGCCTGGACTTGGTTGCTACATTCTGGGGGCTTGTCCTCGCGCATACTATTCTTGGACTACCGTTTGTTGTCATTACAGTAACCGCCACCTTGGTTGGCTTTGATACTAATCTGACCAAAGCGGCCGCGAGTCTGGGTGGTGGCCCGATCCGAAATTTCTTTAAAGTCCAAATGCCACTTATTCTGCCCGGCGTAATTTCCGGAGCGCTTTTTGCCTTTATTACCTCTTTCGATGAAGTCGTTATTGTTTTGTTCGTGGGAGGGCCTGATCAAATTACTCTGCCTCGGCAGATGTGGTCCGGCGTGCGTCAGGAAATCAGCCCCACGATTCTTTCCGTCGCAACCATTTTAGTCATTATGTCCATCTGCCTCCTCACCACGGTAGAAATGTTAAGGCGTCGCAGTGAGCGCCTGCGCGGAATTCGTCCCAGTTAATTGGATAACAGGTTGGAAACGCCCGCCTCCCTAACACCTGCGCTTGAAGTCCTTGACCTCCATAAACACTTCAATGATGTTGAGGTTTTAAAAGGCGTCAATCTTGTCGCAAAAACGGGTGACGTAATATCGATGTTGGGCGCATCGGGTTCCGGAAAAAGCACATTCTTAAGGTGTATTAATCTTCTTGAAGTCCCCGACCGTGGCACCGTAACCGTTCATGGGGAAACAATAAAAATGTCGACATCGAAATATGGAGACATCGTTCCTACTGATTCAAGCCAAGTCATCAGACTAAGATCTCGACTCGGAATGGTCTTTCAGAGCTTTAACCTTTGGCAACATATGACAGTATTAGAAAATGTAACTGAAGCCCTCATTCATGTTCTCAAAATGTCCAAAACAGAAGCTGCTGATCGCGCCTGTCAAACCCTCGATCGAGTCGGCATGCTGGATCGAAAAGATTATTACCCGGCACACATTTCGGGTGGTCAGCAGCAACGAGCAGCCATTGCTCGAGTTCTTGCGATGGAGCCCGACGTGATGCTCTTCGATGAACCGACCTCTGCGCTAGATCCGGAATTAGTAGGTGAAGTGTTGAAAGTGATGCGAAACCTGGCTGAAGAAGGCCGAACCATGATTGTCGTGACCCATGAAATCGGGTTCGCTCGGGACGTGTCAAATCGGGTGATTTTCCTTCACGAGGGTGCGATTGACTCTGAAGGCACCCCTGATCAGGTGTTTACCAACCCGGATTCAGCGCAGTTAAAGAAGTTTCTTTCAAACGCTATTCATTAATTCTGCCCGAATCCTACCAAGGCGTTGTAATATTTAGACGCTACAACTAGACCAATGGAGTTAAAAGATAATGAAAATTAAATTTATGATAACCGCGATCGCGGGCGCTTTCGCGCTTTTCTCAATGACCGCAAGCGCAGATGACCACGCTCTGCGTGTAGGCGTCGAAGGCGCTTACCCACCGTTTTCTTGGAAGGAGTCCGACGGATCTCTGAAAGGATTCGATATTGATATGGCGATGGAAGTTTGCAAGCGCCTGGATAAAAAGTGTGTTTTGATTGAACAAGAATGGGACGGCATGATTCCCGCGCTACTCGCTAAAAAATTCGACACGATCATTGCATCGATGTCGATTACGGAAGAGCGTAAGAAGAAAGTTGACTTTACCATTAAGTACTACAACACCCCCGCTAAACTCGTAGCCAAAACTGATCCCGGATTCGACGGTACTGCGAGCGGCCTTAATGGGAAACGTTTGGGCGTTCAGCGCGCAACGACTCACCAGTGCTCTGCTGAAAAGCTATACCCAGGCGCTGAAATTGTTCTTTACGCCACTCAAGAAGAAGTCTGGCAAGATCTTGTCGCAGGCCGCCTTGACGCTCAACTCTCTGACTCCCTTCAAGCCTATGAAGGATTTCTTTCGCTGGACGCCGGCAAGGGATACGACTTCCTGGGTGAAAACCTCGATGATATTGAATGTCAGGGCGTCGGTGCGGGCTTTACCGTCCGAAAGCAAGACTCTGCACTGCGTGACCAACTCAGTCAGGTTATTCTCGACATTCGTGCTGACGGAACCTACAAAGCGCTTAACGACAAATACTTCGCGGTCGATATCTACGGCAACTAATGCGAAGTTTTAATCAATGATGTTACAAAACGGGCCCTATTTGGGCCCGTTTTTGTTTTAATCACGATATGGAATTCATCTGGGAATACCGGTCACTGCTTTTGTCCGGCACGGCAGTCACGATTCAACTGGCTTTGGCATCGCTGGCACTATCCGTTCTGTTTGGCCTCGTTGGCGCTGCCGCCAAACTCTCGGCCAATCGCATCGGAAAACGTGCCGCGAACGCTTACACCACTCTTATCCGGGGAGTGCCTGACCTCGTTTTGATGATGCTGCTGTTTTATGGTGGTCAACAGATCGTGAATGACCTTGGTAGCGTGACTGGACTGTGGGGTTATATCGAGATTAATCAGTTTACCGCCGGGGTGGGATCAATCGGATTTGTATTTGGCGCCTACATGACCGAGACGTTTCGGGGCGCGATCCTGGCTATCCCCCGCGGGCAAATCGAAGCCGGCGTTTCTGTTGGCATGACGCCGTTGACCGTTTTCCGACGAATTACCTGGCCTCAAATGGTCCGCCATGCATTGCCTTCATTTACCAATAATTGGCTAGTCCTGATTAAAGCAACCGCGTTGGTTTCTGTTATCGGGCTTCATGATCTGGTTTGGAATGCCTCCACTGCCGGACGCTCTGTGCGAGAACCGTTTACGTTCATGTTTGCGGTATTTATCATCTATCTCTTGCTAACGGCATGCTCAGACGTTGGGTTACGGTGGTTAGAACGCCGATATAACGTAGGAGTCGACCGAGGCTAGCATGACGACAGAACAAACCTTTTTTGAGTACTTGGTTCACGTGAGTGAAAATCATTCGCCACTGGATTTCATGCTGATCGCCGATCACCTGGATAAGTTCTTCTTTGGCGCACTACTAACTTTGGAGATTACGGCTCTCGCGCTTGTTATTGGTGGTGCGATGGCAGTCCCCCTTGCGATCGCTCGGGCATACCGGCATCGATGGTTAAACGGTCCCATCTGGGCTTTTACTTATGTTTTCAGAGGCACCCCACTACTGGTCCAGATCTACCTCGTCTACTACGGTCTCGCGCAGTTTGATTTCGTCCGCGAGAGTTTCTTGTGGGATCCAGTGCTTTCAAGCCCCTGGTGGTGTGCTCTGATTACGTTTAGTCTCAATACCGCCGCATACACCACTGAGTTTCTTCGGGGCGCCATAGAAAACACAGCTAGAGGAGAGATAGAAGCGGCTAAAGCCTGTGGCATGTCAAAAATACAGATGATGCGTCGCGTCATCTTGCCAGGCGCGTTTCGACGTGCGCTACCGGCATATTCAAATGAAGTCATTTTCATGCTCCATAGCTCCGTAGTCCTGAGCACAATTACACTTCAGGATATTCTCGGGGTCGGCCGGTGGCTCAATGGACGTTACTATCTCGCCTACGAAGGCTTTATTACTGCAATGGTCTTTTACATGATTCTCGTTTTCTTGATCAGCCAAGGATTTAAATTTTGGGAAAAGAAATGGCTTGGTCACCTGATGCCAAGAGCAGTAGAAAGCACGAAATAGTTTTTTGCGAGCTGTTAATAGCTGTTTTAAATATCGGCTCGCCCGCAATAAAATTTTTAATGACAGATTTCTCCAGAGTCCGAAGAGAGATTCGGCTTTTAAATCGTAACCTTTCGGCGACTTAATTCTTGGTGTATCCTGCCGGATTAATATGATTCAATTCACGGGAAAATATGATCACTTACTCTCTCAAAGATTTCATGGGAATTCCTCAGCGATACCGCTAACGATAGTCACTGAGTAAGCATCAAATCTGTGAAGAATAAAAATTGGTCTCGAAGATCTGGATCGGTCTCTCATCGTAGAAATTCTTATGCGTGAGCCATCAGAAACGCTGACAATTGCACAAGCCCTAGTTCGGAAAGCCTCGGTTACCCCTGATGATCAAGGTTGCCAGCGCCTACTGAGTGATGCGCTTGAACCCTATGGATTTTCGGCTGAGCTTATGCAGTTTGGTGATGTCCAAAATCTCTGGTTAAGGCGTGGTACAACCGCGCCTTTATTTGTTTTTGCAGGCCATACGGATGTGGTTCCAACAGGGCCTGAAGAGAACTGGTCTTACCCTCCATTCGCGGGCGATGTCGTTGACGGCATGCTTCATGGCCGCGGCGCTGCGGACATGAAAGGCAGTCTCGCAGCGATGGTGACCGCCTGTAAACGTTTTGCTTCCGCTAATCCATCGCATAGAGGATCAATCGCGCTATTGATAACCAGCGACGAGGAAGGTCCCGCCATAAACGGCACGGTCCGAGTCATCGAAACCTTAATCGAGCGCGGTGAACAAATTGACTGGTGCGTTGTCGGTGAACCCACTAGCTCAAAGCAACTTGGCGATACCATCAAAAACGGACGGCGTGGATCACTCGGTGGAACCTTAACGGTGCATGGCATCCAGGGTCATGTTGCCTATCCTCACCTTGCCGATAATCCCTTGCATCGAATATCAGCGATCGTGAACACGCTGGCGGCAACTCACTGGGATGAGGGTAACGATTTTTTTCCGGCAACCTCTTTTCAGGTTTCAAATTTGAAAGGCGGCACGGGCGCCACCAATGTGATTCCCGGTCGTGCGAGCGCTCAATTCAACCTGCGATACTGTCCCGATAATAACGCCGAGGCGCTTAAGAAGCAGATTAACCAAATTTGCACCCAACATGCCGACAATCATGAGATCGACTGGAGCCCTATCGGGTTACCCTATCAAACATCGCCCGGAGAGCTATTAGAAGCCGTCCAATCTGCAACCGTAATGGTCACTGGTCGCTCGGCCAAACTCTCCACCGATGGCGGTACGTCTGATGGCCGCTTTATCGCACCGACTGGCGCTCAGGTAGTTGAATTGGGCCCATTAAATAAAACGATTCATCAGGTGAACGAAGCGGTAAATGCAAAAGATTTAGATGCACTCTCGGATATTTACGAGCAAACGCTGATACGCCTACTCGCCTGAAGCCTCTCGTGTTTTTATCATTAACAAACCGTAATGCTGCGGTTATCTTGAGGTAATACAGATTGTCCTAACTTAGGCTGACTTGTTAAACAGCCTTCTAAGTGAGGACATCCATGAAATTCCTACAACCCCTTGTCTTGCGCGCACAATCACCAGCAGCAGTTATTGTGCTCGCAGGAATTACCACCATAGGTGCAGCGGTTTATGCCGGCAAAGCAGTCACCGCTGTTCCTGAAGTCGCCCATACTAATATTATCCAACCGAGTCGAAGTTTTGCCGATCTAATCGAATCTGTTCGCCCGGCCGTCGTAAATATCTCCGCCAGATCTGTTCAATCTGTATCGCTCAGTCCTCGTGCTCAGTCAGAGTCGAATCCAGGTCACTCTCGGAAATTTGAATTTGGCGCGCATCCAGAAATGCGTCAGTTTATGGAGCGTTTTTTTGGCGAGCAGTCCCCTCAGATGCGGCCAGATCCACGGCAGAGTAACGCCTTGGGATCAGGTTTCATTATTGATGCCTCGGGCCTGGTCGTCACAAATCATCACGTTATTAAGGGTGCGGATGAAGTTGACGTTATCCTGGATGATGGCACCACCTTAAGAGCATCCGTGAAAGGTGTTGATCCTCAAACAGACCTCGCGCTCTTGGAAGTGACCTCAGATAAGCCGCTTCCCTACGTCAATCTAGGAGACTCTGACACCGCTCGAGTGGGGGACTGGGTTATCGCGATTGGAAATCCTTTTGGACTCGGCGGCACGAGCACCTCCGGCATTGTGTCGGCTCGAGGACGGGATTTACGGGATGGGCCCTATGTCGATTACATTCAAATCGACGCACCCATTAATCGAGGTAATTCAGGTGGTCCTTTGTTTAATGAGGTGGGAGAAGTCATTGGCATAAATACGGCTATCTTTTCGCCCAATGGCGGGAGCGTTGGGATTGGCTTTGCCATTCCCTCGTCGCAGGCAAAGTCGATTATTGAGCAGCTTGAGGAAACGGGTTCTGTAGCGCGCGCATGGCTTGGGGTTGAAATTCAGCCGGTTACCAAGGGAATTGCAGAAGGCCTCGGCCTTGAAGATCAAACGGGCGCTCTGATATCCAAAATCACTCCAAATAGTCCAGCCGAGTCCAGCGGACTGCTTGCAGGAGATGTGATCATTCAGTTTGATGGCGAGGACATTAAAAAAATGCGCGACCTGCCGCGTTTGGTTGCTCAAGCTTCCCGTGAGAAAAACGCAGCAGTATCCGTTTGGCGAAACGGCGAGATTATTGAGATCCAGGCAAGTCTTGAAACCCTTGAAACGGTTGCTCAGGCAACAGAGCCCAAGAGCGATGAGCCCACCGAGGAGCCGCTTGGCCTTTACCTCTCGGACCGAGATCCAAAGACGGGCGAAGTTGTTGGAAACCAAACCACAGGAGTCCTTATCCACAAGGTAGATCCCCAAGGTGCTGCTGCGCGGCAGGGTTTAAAACGAGGCGACGTTATCCTCCAGGTCGGTCAGGAGACTGTGAACTCCCCTGCGGAGGCAATTGAGCAGGTCAAACGCTATCGTTCTGAGGATAAATCACGCCCCGTGGTTCTATTGGTTGAACGAGCCGGTAACCAGCGATTTGTCGCGGTTAAAACAGGTTGAGTTCATTCGTATTAACAACCGGGGTCACAAGCCCCGGTTGTTTATCGAAACTAACCCTTGCGGCGAGTGAAATCAGCAGTAACAATAATCCCATGCGGATTTTGTTAATTGAGGATGACCAGGACGTAGCCCGACATGTGTCCCGTGGCCTGAAGGAGTCAGGTCATATTGTTGATATTGCTGAAAACGGAATTGACGGGTTCTCGCTTGCCACCGAAGAGAATTATGATGTTTTGGTGATCGATCGAATGCTGCCGAGACTCGATGGTCTGACTCTTATTGAAAATCTACGCAGTCGCAACAAGCTGACGCCGGTGCTCATTCTGAGCGCGCTTGGGGAGCTTGAAGATCGCATTATTGGACTCCGAGCCGGTGGAGATGACTATCTCCCAAAACCCTTTGCTTTCGAAGAATTACTTGCACGGGTTGAAGCCTTGGGACGGCGGACTTTTCAGGGATCGGCAAATACGCATCTTAAGGTTGCAGAACTTGAAATGGATGTTCTCAGTCGAAAAGTTCAGCGAGCAGGACAAGCTATTAATCTTCAGCCACGGGAATTTCGGCTTCTTGAATATTTGATGCGTCATAGTGGTCAGGTGGTGACGCGAACCATGCTTCTTGAAAACGTCTGGGACTATCACTTCGATCCACAGACTAATGTCATTGATGTTCATGTGAGTCGATTGCGTTCCAAAATTGACCGCGACTTTGAGTACCCGCTGTTACAAACCGTCCGTGGGGCTGGATATATGCTTTGTGATTCAGAATAAATTTATCGCCAGCTCAACGTTTCGGCTGGCGTTACTCTATGTCACGCTTTTTGCGGCCTCCGTTCTTCTCCTCTTTAGCTTTATCTATTGGTCAAGCGTCCGGTACATGGCGGCACAATCTGATGCGGGTATTCAGACCGAGATTCAGACGCTCTCCGACCGATACGAACGCGCGGGTATGCCAGGTCTGCGTCGCTTGATTCTTGATCGCATCACCCGACAACAGCCAACCGGATCATCTCTTTATATTTTGACCGACCCAACGGGTCGGCATGTCGTCGGAAATATAAGCCGGTGGCCAACCGTCGAACCCGAAGACGGCTGGCTTAATTTCAGGCTTGAAACCCGGGACCGGGATAATCCAGAAACCCACCCTGCGCGGGCCAAAAAATTCCAACTCAGTGGTGGTTTTCGACTGTTGGTCGGAGAGGATATTCAGGAACTCAAAGCGGCGCAGCGCCAGATTATTATTGCGCTAGGCTGGGGTGTAGTCCTAACGCTCGTTCTGGGATTAGCCGGTGGATTCTTTATGAGTCGGCGTATGCTGACTCGTCTCGAAACGATTAACCAGACTAGCCAAAATATTATCGACGGTGATCTCAAATCCCGAGTTCCGGTAAGCGCTCGTGGAGATGAGTTTGATCGACTGGCTATTAACCTTAATCAGATGCTCGACCAGATTCAGGAATTAATGGAGAGTATTAAACAAGTCAGTGATAACATCGCTCATGACCTTAAGACGCCCCTCTTTCGTCTCCGACAACACTTAGAGAGCCTTTCAAAACTCTCTGAAATTAGCCCAGAACATACGCAAGCGCTCGTGCAGTCTCTCAGTGAGGCGGATCGCCTACTGGGACTTTTCAACGCACTTCTAAGAATTGCCCGTATCGAGTCAGAAGCGGTAAAAAAAGCGTTACAGCCCGTCAAGCTTGCAGATTTGGCGAGAGATCTTGCGGAACTCTATGAGCCGCTCGCTGAAGAAAAGCATCAAGCGCTTGACGTCGTGATACAACAATCGCCAACGGTGATCGGCGATCAGGATATGCTTTTTCAAGCGCTAGCCAATATTTTGGATAACGCGATAAAGTACACTCCCGTTAACGGCGCCATACAAGTGACAGTCGCAGACGATGATAACCAGGCCGTAATTTATATCTGTGACAACGGGCCCGGCATCCAAGCAGATGATCATGAGAAAGTATTTCAGCGCTTTGTCCGGCTCGATCATAGTCGATCAAAACCTGGAAACGGTCTCGGTCTAAGTTTGGCTCGAGCGCTTTTGCACTTGCATGATGCAACAGTTGAGCTCAGCAGTAATCATCCAGGACTTTGCGTCAAAGTTGAAATGCCCATTAATAAATAAAGGCATCCTCTCTATTCAACAGTCTGGCAAGTGAATACTTACATCGGAAAGACCTAAGCCAGCAGAGGTTAGTTTCTACTCCGGCTGAGACACGGCTTTTCGGATCGTTTCTGCCGTCTGTCCAAAAAGGACATTACCGGCGCTCTGAGTGACTGCCTGACCCTTGTTGACCTGGCTTGCCTCTTGGTAGGCTGCCACGACTGCCTCCCGTTGGCTGATGGCGAAAAACCACCGACTGACCTCCGGGAAATCTGCAAGCGAGACCTTGTGACGCTCGTAACGCGCAACCCACGGATAACAGGCCATGTCCGCAATCGTGTAGTCATCGCAAATAAATTCGCGGTTGGCTAATCGCGCATCTAAAACAGCGTAAAGCCGAGAAGCTTCCTGATCATATCTTTGGATGGCATACGGTACTTGTTCGGGCGCATAAGCGTTGAAATGATGATTCTGCCCCAACATGGGGCCAAGGCCCGCCATTTGCCACATTAACCACTCGAGAACCGCTACTCGCTTTCGCTGTTCATTTGGCAAAAAACAACCCGCCTTCTCCGCAAGATAAATCAGGATAGCGCCCGACTCAAAGACCGAAACAGGCTCGCCGCCCCCTGTAGGAGCATGATCGATAATGGCGGGAATTCGACCGTTCAGGGAGATTTTTAGGAAATCAGCTGAGAACTGCTCTCCTGCATTGATATTCACTTCGGTCAAGCGGTAATCCAAACCAGACTCTCGGAGAAATAATAACGGCTTCATCCCGTTTGGGGTTGGCCAGAAAAATAGTTCGATCATATCTTTTAGCTTTAAAAGGTTTAATTTCAATCAGAAAATATCTTGTTAACCTGACTAAATCTAGAACCTCCCTCAAAAGTCACTGTTATCTATATTGGGTCGAGAATAGCAAACTTCGGTATACTTCGCGCACGTAAAAAATAACGGACCCGGTTTCGCGTGTGACAAAAGAAGAACATATAGAGATGGAAGGCACGGTTCTAGAGAACTTGCCCAATACCCAATTCCGAGTAGAGTTGGATAACGGACATATTGTGATCGCCCATATCTCAGGCAAAATGCGAAAGAACTACATTAGGATTCTTCGTGGGGATAAAGTCACGGTGCAGTTGACGCCTTATGACTTAAGTAAAGGCCGCATTACTTATCGAGCGCGTTAGTCAAAAAAAACCCCCGACATTTTTCGGGGGCTTTATCAACACGGTTTCAAATCGCATTATTTTATTTTTGCTTCCTTGTAAGCCACATGCTTTCGCACAACAGGGTCATATTTTTTGGTTTCCATTTTCTCTGGCTGGGTTCTTTTGTTTTTTGTCGTCGTGTAGTAATGCCCTGTTCCCGCAGACGATACGAGTTTAATTTTGTCTCTCATATTAGGTATCCTCTCTTTCCAATCAGTGCAAACTAAATTTTAGTACCGCGACTACGCAAGTCGGCGAGCACGACGTCAATGCCTTTCTTATCTATAATACGAAGGCCTTGGTGTGAAATCCTCAGACGCACCCACCGGTTTTCACTCTCCACCCAAAACCGCTTGTTGTGGAGATTAGGCTTGAAAACGCGCTTGGTCTTGTTGTTGGCGTGCGAGACGTTATTTCCCGACATCACCCGCTTTCCTGTTATTTGGCACTCTCTTGCCATCACTGCAACCCTGAATAAGAACTTTGTTAAGGTCGCGTTTTATACCAGATTTTTGGTATTTTTCCTAGGGTTTCAAATTTCTCAATCATTTTACGCCCTGAAAACCGATTTCCTCTATTCCGAGCGTGCCGTTAGACTTCGATCATGATGCCTTTTCCCGCCGGCCAACACATTCTGCTCGGAATTACCGGGGGCGTTGCTGCCTACAAATCAGCAGACCTCGTTCGTCGCCTTTCGAGCCAGGGCGCTGAGATTCAGGTTGTAATGACTGAGGCAGCCAAAGCATTCATCTCCCCGCTCACGTTGCAGGCGCTAAGTGGTCGCCCTGTCCGAGACACACTACTGGACACTGAAGCCGAATCAGGCATGGGACATATTGATTTAGGCCGATGGGCGGACACCTTGCTTGTGGCGCCTGCGAGCGCTGATTTCATCGCCAAATTAGCCGGTGGCTTGGCTTCAGATCTTCTGACCACAGTCTGTCTTGCAACCGCCGCGCCAGTGGTAATTGCGCCCGCCATGAATCAAGCAATGTGGCTAAAGCCCGCAACCCAACGCAACATTCAAACACTTGCTGCTGACGGGGTTCACCTGATCGGTCCCGACTCGGGCGAACAAGCCTGCGGCGACATTGGGCCCGGACGGATGCTTGAGACCTGGGACATTATTTCCGAGCTTGAAAGCTTGAACGTAAAAAAATCTTTAGCCGGCATTAAGGTCACCGTGACGGCCGGACCTACCTGGGAAGCGCTTGATCCGGTACGCGGTCTTTCTAACCATAGCTCTGGAAAAATGGGTTACGCCGTCGCTGAAGCCGCATTAAAAGCCGGAGCCGAAGTGAATTTAATTAGTGGACCGACGACATTAAGCCCACCAAGAGATGTGGTGCTTCATCATGTACGCTCAGCCGATGAAATGCTGAACGCTGTAAAGCGCGTAGCAACAGATTGTGATATTTTCATTGGCGTTGCTGCCGTCGCGGATTACCGACCCTCTCAGATCGAAATGTCGAAAATCAAAAAGGACGCTAAGCACGTCACCCTTGAGCTCATCAGAAATCCGGATATTCTGTCCTGGGTCACGTCACAGGAAACCAAACCTTTCACCGTGGGGTTTGCCGCAGAAACCGATAACCCTTTAGAACATGCCCGACAGAAACTAGAAAAAAAATCACTCGATATCATTGCCGTGAATCATGTGAGCGCGGATCATAGCCCTTTTGGCAGCGATGAAAATCAACTCGTTGTGATTACCCCTGACGAAGACATTGACCTTGGACGACACCCAAAAACTCGGCTTGCATCGACGTTGATCGACACCATTTCAAAAAAATTTCATGAATCCTATAAAACTTAAGATTGTTGATACCCGTCTGGGAAATGAATTCCCCTTCCCTTCCTATGCAACGTCGGGATCAGCCGGTATTGATCTCGTCGCCTGTCTTGAGGACCCGATTACAATTTCGCCGGGCGGGTGTGAACTGATTCCCAGTGGGATCGCAATTCATATCGATGATTCATCATTGGCAGCCGTTCTGCTTCCCCGCTCAGGCATGGGGCATAAGCATGGCATTGTTTTGGGAAATCTTGTTGGCCTAATTGATAGCGACTACCAAGGTCAGATAATGATTTCGTGCTGGAATCGAGGGAACAAGGTTTTCGAGATCTCTCCGGGAGATCGTGTCGCCCAAATGGTGATCGTTCCTGTTGTGCAGTGCCAGTTTCAGGTCGTTGATGATTTTATGGAGACCGACCGGGGAACCGGTGGGTTTGGCCATACGGGGACCCAGTAACAAACCCGTCCTTCTGACGGATCAAAACGATCGAGAGTGATTTCGCGCGTCAAATACAGGCTAAGCACTCGAGCATCAACGGTCAATACGCTATAATCCGCGTAGCATTTTCTCAAATCTCATAATTTTCACTCACCGGTTCTAAACTTTACCGAATGAGCAATAAGTCTGGTTCGGAATGGCGTCATTCCCTTGATTCTTTATCGGGGGAGAGTCGTGCCTATCTTGAAGACATATACGAGCAGTTTTTATCAGACCCCAACAGCGTCTCCGCTGAATGGCAGTCTTTTTTTGCTGATATACCTTCCCTTTCCGATTACCGATCAGGCGAGATTAGCAACGGTCGATCATCCACTGATCAAACCGGTCAGGAACGCAAGCAAGGAGCAGTCTTACGACTTATCAGTGCTTATCGAACGCGCGGCCACAGCGCCGCTGATCTTGATCCACTAGGGATTATCAAGCCGGAAATTCCGGAAGACTTCTCTCTTGATTTTCAGGGTCTAGAAAAAAGTGACCTCTCAAAAAATTTTGATTCAGGATCGCTCGCGTTTGGAAAACCCAGATTAACGCTTACGGAAATACGTCAACTTTGTGAGGCGGTCTACTGCGGTCCTTTAGGAGTGGAGTATATGCATATTACTAACACTCAGGAAAAGCGTTGGTTGCAGGAACGACTTGAAACAAGCCCCGTTCGGCCTAAAGAAAAGGGCGAACTTCGTAAACATGTTCTCCAGCGATTAACCGCAGCCGAAGGGCTCGAGCGATATCTGCATAAACGATTTGTAGGTCAGAAACGATTTTCACTTGAGGGTGGTGAGACACTAATCCCCGCGCTTCAAGAGTTAATTCAACAGTGTGGCCAGCAGGGAGTGCGGGAGATCGTCATTGGAATGGCGCATCGCGGTCGCCTCAATGTACTGGTCAATATCCTAGGGAAATCACCAGAAGATCTGTTTAGTGAGTTTGAAGGTAAAGTTGACGAGATCGGTAGTGATTTAAATACGGGTGACGTCAAATATCACCAAGGCTTTTCTGCTGATATCGATACACCCGGTGGAGTCGTACATGTTGCTTTAGCGTTTAATCCCTCGCACCTTGAAATTATTGATCCGGTTGTGGAGGGCTCGGTTCGCGCACGACAAGATCGTCGTGGCGATCACGAAAAAGACGAAGTCATCCCCATTCTGATCCATGGAGACGCCGCTTTTGCGGGACAAGGCGTTGTTATGGAGACCCTGAATATGTCCAACACCCGGGGCTTTTCCACGGGTGGGACTATCCACCTGATTATTAATAATCAAATTGGATTTACAACCCGAAATCCTTTAGACGCTCGCTCAACACCTTACTGCACCGAGATTGCGAAAATGGTGCAGGCCCCCATCTTCCATGTTAATGGCGATGATCCAGACGCGGTCTTGTTCGCGATGAAAGTCGCCTATGACTTTAGAATGGCTTTTCATAAAGACGTCGTCGTCGACATTATTTGTTATCGACGACTAGGCCATAACGAAGCAGATGAGCCTTCAATAACGCAACCTTCCATGTATCGAGTGATTCGGGATATGCCCACCACGCGACAACGATATGCCCAGCGACTCGTTGACGAGCGCGTCATATCCGATTCGGACGCCGACGCGCTTGTGACCCAGTATCGTGACGCAATGGACGATGGGCGCGTCGTTAATCCGCCAGCACGGGACCCGGATGAGTCGCTCTTTCTCGTCGACTGGATGCCTTATCTCGGCGTGAACTGGACTGAATCTGTCAAAACCAGCATTACCCCTGATCGCATCTTTTCACTCAACGAAAGGCTAATCACTCTCCCTGAGGGCTTTGAGCCGCACTCTCGCGTCGCTCGAATACTGGCCGACCGCAACAAAATGGCACATGGTGAGCTACCGATGGATTGGGGCTTTGCAGAGACTCTTGCATACGCCTCTTTAATCGAAGATGGCTATTCAGTTCGACTGTCGGGTCAGGACGCCGGTAGAGGAACATTTTCGCACCGCCATGCTGTTCTCAAAAATCAAGCACGTCGACAGCCTTACGTCCCGCTAAGAGAGATTGGCAGTGATCCTTCGAAATTCCTCGTTATTGACTCTTTATTATCGGAAGAAGCCGTTCTTGGTTTTGAATATGGTTATGCAACAACTGAGCCGCGCACACTAACGATCTGGGAGGCTCAGTTTGGAGATTTTGCCAATGGCGCGCAGGTCGTAATCGATCAATTTATAAGCAGTGGTGAAGCAAAATGGCAGCGATTATGCGGTCTTACGCTGCTACTCCCGCATGGTTTGGAGGGACAAGGCCCCGAGCATTCGTCCGCCAGACTTGAAAGATTTTTACAGTTGTGCGGCGACGATAATATGCAGGTTTGTGTGCCCACCACGCCAGCCCAATTCTTTCATTTGCTTCGTCGTCAGATGATCAGGCCTCTGCGTCGCCCACTCATCGTCATGACCCCTAAGAGCCTTTTACGACATCGGCAATCTGTATCAGATGTATCAGAATTATCAAGCAGTGGATTCTTAAATGTAATTGATGACCCCCAGATTGAGAATCGCAAGGCAGTCACACGAATTGTCCTTTGCAGTGGCAAGGTGTACTTCAGTCTTATCGGCGCACGGGCAAAATCTGATGACGCTAAAACAGCCATCATCAGGATTGAGCAGTTGTACCCCTTCCCGCAGGATCAACTGGAATCGATATTGAAAGAATACCCAAAATGCAAAACAGTGGTTTGGTGTCAAGAAGAGGCTCGAAATCAGGGCTCCTGGCACCGTATTCAGAATCAACTGAGTCGCGCCATTAACAAGGATCAACAACTGGTGTATGTGAGTCGAGAGCCATCTGCCTCGCCCGCGGTTGGCTCCCACCAAAAGCACGTCGAGCAGCAGGAACAGTTGGTAAAAGAAGCGCTAGACGATGACTTTTCCCCCAATTTGAAAGCGGTAGGAGAATAATCCGTGTCGGTCGAAATCAAAGTACCCTTGCTGCCTGAATCTGTCCCTGACGCCACCATGCTTCGATGGCATGTTAAAAAAGGCCAGCAAGTCAGGCGTGATGAAAATCTAGTAGACATCGAGACTGAAAAAGTCGTTCTCGAAGTGCCTGCACCGCAAGACGGCGTGGTCTCGGAGATTCTCTATGTTGAAGGTGACACGGTCTTGGCAAATGACGTCATTGCAATCTTTGATGATAGCGGAACAGCAGTCGAGACTTCCTCTGAAACGGTCCCTACCGACAACCCTGATGCAAAGTTGGCGGCACTCGATGCAGTCGAAACGACGACATCAAAAAATCACCCGGAGAAACCGGAGACCCGTCTTTTGGACGAATCGCGAGAATCGTCATCAACCGGATCAGCCGGTCCGGCGGCAAAACACGCAGCGGCCGAAACCGGGGTTGATCTGGCCCAAGTTTCTGGAACTGGTCCGAGGAGTCGAATCCTTAAGCAAGATGTTCTCGAGCAAAGCCGGACCTCAAATGAACTGCCGTCACTCAGCCAAGAACGTGAACCGCGCCGCGAGCCGATGTCGCGACTTCGCAGAACGATCGCGGGAAGACTCGTCAATGCCCAGCATGAGGCCGCCATCCTTACGACATTCAATGAAGTTGATCTTCATGAAATAAAAGCGATTCGCGCACGGTACAAAGAGACTTTTGAGAAAACGCACGGCGCGCGTCTCGGGTTTATGTCGTTTTTTGTAAAAGCGTGCGTGGAAGCCCTGAAACGCTATCCAATAATTAATGCGTCGGTTGATGAAAACGATATCCTGTTTCATGATTACTACGATATCGGTATCGCTGTCTCCTCCCCACGCGGATTGGTTGTTCCCGTATTGCGAGACGCACAAAAACTCGGCTTAGCGGAGATTGAGCTCGCAATTGCAGATTTTGGTGATCGTGCGCGCAATGGAAACCTCGGGATGGATGATCTCACAGGTGGGACGTTTACGATTACAAACGGCGGTGTGTTTGGATCAATGCTCTCAACGCCCATTCTGAATCCGCCACAAAGCGCGATTCTCGGGATGCATAAAATTCAGGATCGACCTGTTGCGCTAAGTGGGGAAGTTGTTATCCGTCCCATGATGTACATTGCGCTTTCCTATGATCATCGAATCATCGACGGCGCCGACGCGGTTTCTTTTCTGGTTGCGATTAAAGAAACACTTGAAGATCCTGCCCGACTACTTCTCGAACTCTAGCTTTCAAGTTATCAATCCCCTGCGAGCCGATTCAAACCCGCCTTTACTATCATTGCCATGACAGAGAACGAATTTGATGTTGTCATCATCGGTGCGGGGCCCGGGGGTTATGTCGCCGCGATTCGGTGTGCGCAATTAGGACTGAAGACCGCGTGCGTCGACCGATGGGTAACCAGTAACAACACAGCCTCTCCAGGTGGCACCTGCCTGAACGTCGGATGCATTCCTTCAAAAGCGCTGCTTGAGTCTTCGGAACGTTATGAGCAGATGCAACTGCATGCTTCAGATCACGGTATTGATGTAACTGGAATCTCAATAGACGTACCAAAAATGCAAGCGCGCAAAGACAAAGTTGTTAGAGACCTTACCTGTGGAATCACCGCACTGTTCAAGTCGAATAAAGTAACCTTCATAAGCGGTCGCGGCGTACTCACCAACCAGGGTCGGGTGGACGTCACGCTTAATGATGGATCCATGCAAAACCTCCATAGTGAACATGTCATTCTTGCGAGCGGTTCAACACCAATTTCTCTTCCCGGCATTGAGGTGAATGACAAAACTATCTTTGATTCCAGCGGCGCACTTGAATTCCAGAGCGTGCCCAAGACGCTGGGCATCATTGGTGCAGGTGTCATTGGACTCGAACTCGGCAGCGTGTGGCGGCGTCTGGGCTCATCAGTTGTAATTCTTGAAGCGCAAGAATCCCTACTCCCAACTGCTGATCCAATGATTGCCCGTGAGGCCAAAAAACAGTTCACCCAACAAGGTTTGGATATTCGTCTAAGTTGTAAAGTGAACAAAGTGCAGTCAAGTCAAAGCGGATGCGTCGTTGAATATCAATCGTCCGAAGGTCAACAGAAATTGGAGGTTGAGCGACTGATCGTCGCCGTGGGACGACGCCCGTATAGTGATAGCCTGATTGGACCCGAGTGCGGTCTAAAACCGAATGATCGAGGACTCATTGACGTCGACGACAAATGCGAGAGTGCGTTACCTGGTGTTTGGGCCATTGGCGACCTCGTGCGTGGACCTATGCTTGCTCACAAAGCTTCTGAAGAGGGCATCGCAGTTGCCGAGCAAATAGCGACCGGAATAAGTCATGTGGACCTGAATATCATTCCCTGGGTGATCTACTCTCACCCCGAGATCGCATGGGTCGGCGCGACAGAACCAGAACTCAAGGCATCTAGTGCTGAGTACACCTCCGGTATCTTCCCCTTTGCAGCATCAGGTCGCGCTCAGGCCGTTGGCGCTACCGCCGGATTTATCAAGATACTCGCTGATCACAACACTGATCGCATTCTGGGAGTCCACCTCATTGGAAAGCAGGCCTCGGAAATGGTCAATGAGGCGGTCTTCGCAATGTCGATGGAAGCCACAGCGGAAGATCTTGCTCGAACTGTTCATGCCCATCCCACGCTAGGAGAGGCCCTGCATGAAGCAGCCCTTGCCTCCGACGGACGGGCAATTCATAAAGCCAATAGATAACCCCCTCCCAGCGTCGGGTAACCGGCACAAAGAAAAGCAGTTTTATGTTAGAATCCGGCCTCGCTTGACAGGCTTATCGGCGCAAGTGACGCGTATCTTTCGCGCAACTTAATCTCCCAGCTCCGGCCGTTTTAGACTCATGAAAAAAGCTGAACCTATACTTAATACCGAAGATTTCCCTCATCTTTGCTATAACGTCGTCACCATTGAAAAAGCGGAGCTTCCAAGTGGCGGATCTGACGGCACGTGCTACCGGTACGTCGTCGCCAATTCTGTCTCGTCAGTCACTGGATATCGCCAAGGCACAAAGCGTGAAGTATCACAATATTGCGTTACCCTCATCGAAGACCTGAACCTGCGGACAATTCCAAAGAAAAAAGCCTGACGCAGGTTTTATTAAGCTGAAATCCCAATCAGCGCCCTTTCAACTTCTGTGACCGTATTCGCCGTCTTCTGAGACGATACCATGGGACCATCAGTTGAACCAATTACGCTGACCCGGTTAGCGCTCATCCTAATTCCCGTTTTGGTCGTCGTTGCGATACAGTGGCGATGGTCTTTATCGGGCCGAACCTCAATTTATGGTTTGGCAAGAATGGTTGCACAGCTGCTAGTCGTGGGCTACGTATTAATCTTTCTTTTTGATTCCGATCAGCCCCTGCTTGTTCTGACGATCCTCGCCGTCATGATTGCTACAGCAAGCTGGATTGCGCTTCGACCGCTTAGATCCAAAATTAAATCTCTCTACCTGATGTCAATCGGGGCAATCTCAGTCGGAAGTCTCCCCGTTCTTCTTATCTCAACCCAATTGGTTATCCAGGTAGAACCCTGGTTCGAACCCCGATACCTGATCCCACTGGCAGGCATGATTTTTTCAAACGCGATGAACTCGGTAAGCATCGCAGCAGAACGCTTCGAGACTGAACTAGACCGAAATTCGACGCCTATCCAAGCGCGAAATATCGCCATGAACGCGGCCATGATTCCTTTAGTCAACTCGTTATTCGCGGTGGGCATTGTCTCTCTTCCCGGAATGATGACAGGACAGGTGTTGTCCGGCATTTCACCCCTGATTGCCGCTCGTTATCAGATTCTTGTCATGTGTATGTTGTTTAGTGCATCAGGAATATCGGCTGCCTGCTACTTAAATTTGCTCACAAGACGAAAGATAAGTACTCCCTAAGAGGATCGATCAAACAACTGCAAAACAAGCGCGATGAGTAATATTCCACCGCCGACTAACGTTGCCCCGGTTGGAACCTCATTGAACGCAATCAAAACCCATATCGGAGCCAAAACCGGTTCACCTAAAGAAAATAGTGTCAATTGGACCGCGGGCACCGTTTGAGCCGCGAGCGCAAAGAGCACGCTACCCAGCCCGAGTTGCACTACTCCAAGCGCAGAGCACCATAAGGCCTCCGCTAACGGTATTAACAGTCCAACCCCTGTCGCAAAACTCATTCCACAGCTAATGAGAGTCCCCACAAACCCGCCACACAACACGGCGGGGGTCATATCTAAATTTTTCCCAATCCGAAGACTGACGGCATAGGCACCAAAAAACATGATGCCCAGAATGGCAACGGAAACGCCAAATATGTCCCCCACCTGAAGCCGCCCACCCACCATAATGGCAATACCCACAAACGCGAGGCCAATGCTAATCCAGCCGCGCTTATGGGTTCGCTCTTGAAGGATAATGTTTGCAAGCAGAGCTGCAAAAACGGGAGCCGCTGCCATGACAAAAACGGCAACCGCTACTGTTGTGTACTTCAGTGCCACAACATTGCAAAGCATAGCCCCGCTTAACAAGCACCCCGCAAAAAATCCTTTCTTTCCACTTTTTCTGATGACAGACAGTCCTGACCGTCGATATCTCAGCAGAATCACAAGGCCGACGAAAAGAGTCAGTGCACCACAGCGATAGAAGTTAATCTGCCACTCGGTTGCAACGCTGAGAGATTTCACGACCACCCCTGCTAGACTCCAAAAAACCGGAGCCAGGATGGCAAAAAGATAATGATGTTTCAACCCTCACTCCTAAGCTGTAATCTTGATTCCTAAGGTTTAAAAAAATTTCAAAAAAGAAAGATTATGTCCAAACGCATTAAATGGTATTTCGACTTCATATCGCCTTTTTCATATTTACAACTGAAAAAGCTTGAGCAAGTAAAACACCCTCTCGAAATCGAGATGATTCCTGTCTTGTTTGCAGGATTACTAAAAAAGTGGGGGCATAAAGGGCCAGCTGAACTAGAGCCCAAACGCCTTGATACTTATAAATTCTGTCAGTGGTATGCAGATACCCATGATATTCCATTTCAGGTGCCCCAAGCACATCCGTTTAACCCGCTTTCGTACTTGAGATTATGCATCGCCCTCGGTAGCACCCCGGGGAATATCCACGATATTTTTAACTTTCTTTGGGGCGAATGTCCTCCCGCTCATCAGGCGGAAGCGATTCAGGGTTTAGCTAAACGTCTCGGCGTTACCCATCTGGATCAACTTCTTTCAGATCCTAAGGTTAAAACGGAATTAATAAGCAATACCGAAAGCGCAATTAAAGACGGGGTATACGGCGTACCTACGTTCGTTATCAACAAACAACGATTCTGGGGCCTCGATCAGATGGATATGATGCTCGATTTTCTAGAACGCGGAATGATGATTGATGCAGGAGAATACGCGCGACTGACGAAACTGCCATACGGTATACGGCGCTCCTAAAAATATGAACTCATCGGGCGGCTACGAGTGATGCCGTAGATATCACTTAGAAATTGGCGCGCCCGGAGAGATTCGAACTCCCGACCTCATGGTTCGTAGCCATGCACTCTATCCAACTGAGCTACGGGCGCTTCCGTTTACGATTTTACCACGCGACGCTGGAACTGATGCGGAATCAAATGGCGGAGAGGGAGGGATTCGAACCCTCGATGGAGCTACTAACCCCATACTCCCTTAGCAGGGGAGCGCCTTCAGCCGCTCGGCCACCTCTCCGTTTAAATTGAAACTTTCGTTTTGGGACTTTTATTCCGGATCCTGCACCTCGGTCGTATCTGCTTCCGGCTTCAATCGGTTCAGAATTTCTTTACGATTAACGACAACATTGCGGGGTGCGTTAACCCCGACCCTGACCTGACCGCCCCGAACCTCGAGCACGGTGACCTCGATGTTATCACCAATAGATAACGTTTCCCCCACTTTCCTAGTCAGAATAAGCACTCAAATATGTTCCTTTGCCTCGCGCTGCGGTTTAAGTACAAGACGATCGCCATATTTTTATCGAAGAATAATATTTTACACCACCGCAATGACTTGAATCATTCTCCCCCAAGGTGCCCCAGACTTTCCTCAGTAGGATCGGAGTCAAGTCCAAATGCCTTATGCAGCGTTCGAACGGCAAGCTCCAGATACTTGTCGTTCACGCCAATCGAGATTTTAATTTCCGAGGTCGAGATTAACTCGATGTTGATCCCTTCTCGAGCTAACGCTTCAAACATCTTCGCTGCAATTCCGGAATGGGAGCGCATGCCAACCCCAACAATCGCAATCTTGGCTAAGGTATCGTCACCCGCCACCTCGCGGGCCGCCAAATTTTCTGAAATCTCCTCAAGAAGCTTCTTTGCTAACGGGTATTCGCCACGATTAACGGTAAACGTGAGATCCGTGGTGCCATCTTGGGCAACATTCTGGATAATCATATCGATATTCAGGTGCGCCTCAGAGAGCGGACCAAAAATCTGTGATGCGATCCCGGGTTCATCCGGAACCCCGCGAATGGTCAGTTTGGCTTCGTCCCGGTTATAGGCAATGCCAGCAATCAGCGGCTCTTCCATATCCCTTACCTCATGTGTAATCAATGTGCCTGGTCCATCCTCAAAAGAGGATAAAACCCTTAAAGGAACTCGATATTTTCCAGCAAACTCGACCGATCGGGTTTGCAAGACTTTAGCGCCCTGGCTCGCAAGCTCCAGCATCTCTTCAACCGTAATCTGATCCAGTCGTCTTGCCTCAGGGACAATCCGGGGGTCAGTGGTATAGACGCCATCAACATCCGTAAAAATTCTGCACTCATCAGCCTTAAGCGCTGCCGCCATCGCAACCGCGGTGGTATCCGAGCCGCCCCGGCCTAACGTCGTGATATTCCCGCTTTCGTCCGCACCCTGAAAACCTGCAATCACAACGATCCGACCCTGCTCCAGATCCTCTCGAACTTTGGCGTCGTCAATACCAAGAATCCGAGCTTTACCATGAACGTTATCGGTGAGAATTCGCACCTGACTGCCCGTGTACGAGCGAGCCTCAACCTCAAGCTTATTTAGCGCCATTGACAATAGCGCGATAGTGACCTGTTCGCCCGTTGAAACGAGGACGTCCATCTCTCGGGCTTCCGAATCCGGATTGATCTCATTGGCTAATGCAATGAGACGGTTGGTCTCGCCCGACATTGCGGAAACCACAACAACTAATCGCTCACCCTTCTGATGACTCGCCGCGACCCGCGCTGCTACCGCATTGATTCGCTCGACAGATCCTACAGAGGTGCCACCGTATTTTTCAACTACCAAAAACATATTTTTTCAAATTTTTGAAGGTCGTGCATTAGACCTTTTTAAAGTCAATGAGTAAAGTCGGGCTAATATCAGATGTCACGATTGTGACGAAATCCATTCCTGAGCTGCTGCAAGCGCATCATCAATTGCGCCAACATCAGGACCGCCTCCTTGCGCTGAATCAGGCCGGCCGCCGCCCTTTCCTCCGACCATCGCTGCTAATGCGCTAACGAGTTTTCCTGCGTTATAACGATCAACCAGATCCTTGCTAACGCTCACCAGCAACGATGCCTTTCCATCTTTTGCCCCACCGATGACAATGATCCCAGAGGTCACTCGATCACGCAGTCGATCGAGAATGGTGCGCAGACCTTTAATCTCCGTATCGTCATAACGCTTGATCAGCAACTTGACGCCATTAACATCAACTGCCTCGGCGACAGGATCTTGCCCGGACCCGCCGGTTGCGAGCTGGCCCTGAAGTTGCTCTATTTTCCGTTCCAGCTCTCGAACCCGTCCCACCAAAGAAACCGCGCGATCTTCAACGTCAGAGCGCCCCGTTTTAAGAAGCGTTGAGATCCGCGACAACGTGTCACTTTCGTTAACGCCGTACATCCGAGCGGCTTCACCTGTCAGCGCTTCGAGTCGTCGCACGCCAGCGGCGATACCGCTCTCGGCAATCAACCGAAACGCACCGATATCTCCTGTCCGACTAACGTGCGTGCCGCCGCAAAGTTCCAGAGAGAATTCACCCATGCCCACAACTCTGACATCATCCTCATATCGCTCACCAAACAACGCAGCGGCTCCTTCTTCACGAGCATCATCGATATTCATCACCCGAGTGTTCACGTCACTATTGATCCGAATCTGGTGATTTACGATTCCCTCGATTTTGTCGATATCCGCGGATGAGACCGCCTCACCATGAGAGAAGTCAAACCGCAGGTGCTCTGCATTGACCATTGAGCCTTTCTGCTGCACATGATCCCCCAGAACCTCGCGAAGTGCAGAATGAAGTAAATGAGTTGCTGAGTGATTTGCCGCTGTCGCCAAGCGATTGCTGCTATCCACAACACACTCTGCTGAATCGCCGAGCTTGGGCGCGCCGGAGACCACGCGACCAAAATGAGCGATAACTTTGTGAGCAAGATATCGGACATCGGTTACCTGAAATTCTCCGCCCGACCAGGAGATGCGGCCAAGATCCCCGACCTGGCCCCCGCTTTCTGCATAGAACGGCGTCTCATCCAGCACGATTAAGCCCTCGGCATCGGTCGCGAGAAAATCAACCTCAATGTCGTTGGACACCAAAGCCAGAATCTTAGATCCACCGTTTAGACTTTCATATCCGGTAAATGGTGTGCGCTCGTCAATCGCAACACTCGCGATGCCGTCCATCTGGAACTGGCTCGCCGCGCGGGCACGCTCACGCTGTGCCTCCATTGCCTGCTCAAAACCTGGCATGTCGACGCTAAGTCCACGCTCTCGAGCATAGTCTGCCGTTAAGTCAGCGGGAAACCCGAAGGTATCGTAGAGTCTAAAAGCAAGATCGCCTGGAATAATCTTGCCCGACAAATCCTCAAGCTCGTGCTCAAGAATCCGGATTCCCTGCACCAGCGTCTGAGCAAATCGCTCACCCTCTAAAGCCAAGGCCTCTTGAACGCGGGCTTCTGCCTCGACCAATTCGGGGCAAGCCTCGCCCATCTCGGCAATCAGCGGCGCCACCAACTTATGCATGAACGGCTCGGTTGCACCGACCTGATAACCATGGCGAATCGCGCGCCGGATAATTCGCCGCAAAACATACCCACGACCCTCATTTGAGGGGAGGACGCCATCTGTGATTAAAAAAGCGCTTGAGCGGATGTGATCCGCGATGACACGTAGAGAGGTCTGATTCAGATCCTTGCAACCCGTAACCTCTCCCGCTGCTTTGATGAGTGCCACAAATAAATCGGTTTCATAGTTGCTGTGTACGCCTTGGAGGACTGCTGCTAACCGCTCAAGTCCCATTCCGGTATCGACAGAAGGTCGAGGCAGAGGCGTGTCGATACCACCCGCATCCCGATTGAACTGCATAAAGACGAGATTCCAAATCTCGACGTAACGATCACCATCCGCCTCGGGGGTTCCCGGCGGACCACCGGCGACTTCTGGCCCGTGATCATAGAAGATCTCGCTACAAGGTCCACACGGACCGGTATCACCCATGGACCAGAAATTATCACTCGCGCCGATTCGGGCAAACCGTTCCTGTGGCACACCGATCTCGTTCAACCAGATATCCGCTGCTTCGTCGTCTTCCTCATAGACCGTCACCCACAGTTTTTCAGGCGACAGTCCATACCCCTCAGTCAACAACGTCCAGGCATGCTGGATCGCTTCGCGTTTAAAGTAATCGCCAAAACTAAAATTACCCAACATCTCAAAAAACGTATGATGCCGTGCCGTGTAGCCGACGTTATCGAGGTCGTTATGTTTGCCTCCCGCTCGAACGCACCGTTGCGCTGTGACCGCCCGGTTATAAGATCGTTTCTCATGACCCAGAAATACATCTTTGAATTGCACCATCCCTGCATTGGTGAATAACAAAGTAGGGTCATTATTGGGCACAAGCGGGCTGCTCGAAACGATCTCGTGACCGTTTGCCGCAAAGTAATCAAGAAATTTTTGTCGAATATCCCGGGTTTTCATCTTAATTTGAGTCTAAAAAGCAAAAAGCCGGCAACCATCTAGACCGAGCCTCAAAGGGATGATTCTAACCGCGAGTTTCCCATTCGCCGAGGATTTCGGCGATGGTTTGCGAATCAAAACCGCGCCGCTTTAAATAGGAAGCTCGGCGCGCCCATTCCTTGTAGTCCAAAATGGGGTCGCCCGCAAAGCGCGCGGTGTATTTGAGAGTTGCGATTTCGCGCCAACAGATATCAGCAGAATCGAGCGTTGAGGCAACTAGATCAGGGGTTATGCCCTTTTTTCGCAGCTCCTGACGAATATAGGCCGGACCGTAACCACTCTTGGCACGATGAGAGATCATTGTCTCAGCGAATCGAACGTCAGAGACATCGCCGCTTTTTTTAAGATCCACTAGGACTGAATCAACTGCTTGGGAGTCAAATCCCCGCTGAACAAGTTTCTGACGGAGTTCCTCTACGCTATGCTCTCGCCTAGTCAGCAGCATCCATGCCCGATCACGGACCTGAGCCTGCAGATCCGCTGAAGAAGCCTCCATTACACCTCGGCTGACGCTTCAGGCGCTTCCTCTTCTTTCTCTACGACAGGGGCTGCGACATCATCGCCATTCAGACCCATCTTACCTCTCACAATGCTTTCAATTTCATCAGCTGTCTCTGGATGCTCCCGTAGGAACTCCCGCACATTGTCACGTCCCTGGCCAATTCTTTCGCCATTGTAGGAATACCAAGCGCCGGCTTTATCAACAATCTTGTGCTCGACTCCCATGTCAATCAACTCGCCCTCTTTCGAGATGCCCTCGTTATAGAGAATATCAAACTCGCACTTTTGGAACGGCGGAGCAACTTTGTTTTTAACCACTTTGACTCGAGTTTGATTACCTAGAATTTCGTCGCCCTTTTTAACGGCTCCAATACGCCGAATATCCATGCGCACTGAGGAATAAAACTTCAGAGCGTTTCCACCGGTTGTTGTTTCTGGATTACCAAACATCACGCCAATCTTCATACGGATCTGGTTAATAAACACAACCATCGTATTAGACCGCTTGATATTTCCCGTAAGCTTTCTGAGCGCCTGAGACATTAGGCGAGCCTGCAAGCCCACATGATGATCGCCCATCTCGCCTTCAATTTCGGCCTTAGGTGTCAGGGCGGCAACCGAGTCAATCACCACAACATCGACGGCGGCGGACCGAACGAGCATGTCTGCGATCTCGAGCGCCTGCTCTCCGGTATCCGGCTGGGACACTAAAAGATCCTCAACCTTGACGCCAAGGCGCTCAGCATACGATGGATCAAGCGCGTGCTCAGCATCAATAAAAGCGCAGGTGCCCCCCTTTTTTTGCGCCTCTGCAATCACTGAAAGCGTAAGAGTAGTCTTGCCTGATGACTCGGGGCCATATATTTCAATCACCCGCCCTTTTGGCAAACCGCCAATTCCGAGAGCGATATCAAGCCCCAGTGAGCCCGTAGAAATACTCTCAATACCCTGGCCAATCTGCCCATCGCCAAGGCGCATCACCGAGCCTTTACCAAACTGTCGCTCGATTTGACCCAGCGCTGCATCCAGTGCTTTTTGTTTGTTATCGTTCATTTATAACTCCACTGTGAGATAGTCATTTGCATGAGTCTTGTGATTCATGAATACCGGTTTTTAAAGAAATTCCGCATCAGGAAAAAATATCCTGAGATTGAACAAAAATCATAAATTTGGTGATTGCATTATTTCATACTCCTTGTGTTGAGCCTAGAGAACTGCTTCACAGTTTTATCTAAACTGTAGTACTCATCAGTCGCAGAAGTTCTTCAAGCGCAATGTTGACCGACTGACGGCGAACCGCGTCGCGATCCCCATGAAAATGAAACCGTTCAGCCCGAACCGGGAGCCCTGGAAACTGCCAGGCAATGTAAACCGTACCCACCGGTTTTGCGGCGCTCCCCCCGCTCGGGCCTGCAACTCCAGTAACCGATAGCGCGACTGTTGCCGCCGTTCGAGAGATCGCGCCACTTGCCATCGCGCAGGCGACCTTTTCACTGACAGCGCCATACTGATCAATCAAATGCTTTGGAACGCCCACAAGCTCTGTTTTGGAGCGATTACTGTAAGTGACGAGACCGCACTCAAACCACTCCGAGCTCCCCGCAACTGAGGTCAGGAGTTGAGCAATCGACCCCCCAGTACAGGATTCAACGGTCGCAAGCCGCCAGTCCCGCTCCATCAGGACGGTTGCCAGTTGTAAAACCGTTTCAAGCTCGCTGCGCATATCGCTAAAATCTGGAAAAATTGGTTTTGGATAAGGGTTTGGCCGTTCAGACTACTTTGATCAGGCAATTATCACTTTAATGGTGGCTCATGAAACGAGCCTGTGAAATTTATCTTCGATCTCAAGGTATGATTTTTTAGTATGATTAATCGATTAAAAGTTAACTTAACCCGTTAATATGACACCTCTGGCTACTTTTCCGCATACGATTTGGCTTTATTTTGGTCCAATTTTATTTCTGCTGTGCTCAAGTCCTCTGATAGCTGGTAATGAGCAGCGAGAAGCGAGATTGGTTGAAGAAATCCAAGCGAACCTGTTTGATGGCGACGTAATCTCACTCGGCTCAGGTGATGAGCAATTCGCTGCGGTTGAAATGCTCTCCGAAGATTCGCCCCGTGGCGGAATCATCTTAATGCATGGTCGGGGTTTTCACGCTGATTGGCCAGAGAATATTGGACCTTTGCGGGTCGGACTCTCTGAGGCCGGATGGCAAACGCTCTCACTGCAGCTGCCGGTTCTTGAAAAAACAGCAAAGTATTTTGATTATCTACCGGTTCTTCCAGAGGCAGGACCTCGGCTAGATGCCGCAATCGCGTATCTCTCTGAACAAGGTCTCTCCCCCATTATTTTGCTGGCTCACAGTTGTGGCGCGCATATGGCAATGCTGTGGCTGGAATCGTCAAAAGGTAAAGGAATTGACGGTTTTGTTGGCATCGGCGTTGGCGCGACCGATTACAAACAACCCATGCAGCATCCATTTCCGTTTGCTTCTTTAGATATTCCGGTGCTTGATATCTATGGTGAAAATGACTTCCCCGCCGTTCATCGCTTGGCGCCTCGGCGTCTCGCACTCATGACACAGGGCGGCAACGCTAAATCCGAGCAAATCATGCTTCCAGGGGCCGATCACTATTTTGTTGATCATCCTGACGAGATGACGGCGGCCATTAGCAACTGGCTCGGGACAGTCACAAACTAATTTTGCC
>Ga0233433_10000097_pt1 | contig 101175 bp, 56 predicted proteins | sample SI_122_August201_5_FD_179868 | JGI IMG/M metagenome (GOLD analysis project Ga0233433, IMG submission 179868) | Seawater microbial communities from Saanich Inlet, British Columbia, Canada - SI_122_August2016_100_MG | ecosystem: Environmental > Aquatic > Marine > Inlet | place: Canada: British...
CTGAGCCAATCGCAATCAGCACGCCATCGCTATTGTCTACCGAATCCCAATTCCCCACCGTCACCTGGCCCTCTGTCCAGATTGACCAGCCTGCAGCGCTCGCATCCCCCGAGGGATTAAGATCAACTGGTTCCAAATCAGTCGCGGCAAGCGTCGCCCCAATCATCCGCCCGACCAATTCGTTGGATGAGTCAATTTCACCCTGCGAATTAACAAGCGTCTCAAGGTCTGCCAGCAGACTGCGGGAATCTGCCTTGACCGGTTGCGCGCTAAAAATGCTGCGCATCGCCGGATCCTTAAAGGTGAACTGGATCCCTTGATAGGAGAGTCCAAAGCCATCGAGGTCACCACTATTGATATCATCGTGATTGCAACCCGGAATCTCAGGCTGACCTTCCGATTCATCTGACTGACAGGCCTCTGTTGCAATTTGCCGACCAAATACCTGACCTAAACGAGCAAAACGGCTATTGATAGGCTGGGAAAAGTTTCTAAGATATTCTTGAGCTAAAGACGCGTAAGCTCTCGCGACAGCGGTCACGCTTTTATTCAACAGCAGGTCAGGTTCGTAGCGCCAACTGACTGTGTTGCTCTCTAAATTTAAGTTGTTTGCGTTATCTTGGAATCCATCTTCGGGGACCGAAATCGAGCTTCGGCCTGGCGTCACGGATGACACAAGCGCCGAAAACTCTTGACCGGCGCCTGAAAATTCCGAGATGGTTAAGTTGCTTAACAAGAAGTCATCAAGATCGAAGCCGGTTACGACCTCGCTGATTTCGATCGCGACCCTCCAGGAAGGCTGCGACGTTCGAGCATCACTCTCTAGTCCCAGCACGTACACCTTGACCACCGGGCGAACGTTGTCAACCGGAGTTAGATTATTTTCTACCACTTCCTCTTCTTCCTCTTCATCACCACCGCCTCCTCCACTGGACGCGGTCACCGAAAAAGAGCGAGACACATCGGTCGCCGCGAAGTAGTCCCCTGCCGGGCTGTTCCCGGCTTGACCGGCGGTTATGGTGCATGTGCCGGCGCTTACCAAGGTAAGCGTTGTTCCCAAGACCGTGCACACTCCGGCGGTAGACGAAGCGAGCGACACCGTCAATCCGGAGTCAGATGATGCGGTAAGATCTGCCGTGCCGGATGCGAGCTGCTGTGCCCCGGGGTCATTGAACGTAATCACTTGGGATTTGCGACATTCCATATCTGTCATGTCAACATTTCCATCCTCTACCTCGAACTCCGCAAAGGTGTAATCCTGATCTAGCGTATAGGTCAGGGTTGCGGGGAAAGATGAAGTAGAGGTCTTGGATGTGTAGGAGGCGGCAACGCCAGGCGCCGCGGATGTTCCCAAATTTATATTAGCGGTTGTTGGCGGCGCCGTTGGGTTGGAAAACGTGACCTTGAGTGTTTCACCTTCTGAAAACCTACGTCCTTTATTAATTTCCTGCCAATACACATCAGAATACGTTCCGTCCGCTTGGCTGTTGACTGCCTGACAGCCGGTACTGAGGGCCGCCAACGCCTCTTCTACAGGCAACAATGGGCAAAGCAAAAGGCACAGGCAGCCCATTCGCAAAAATGTGCTTTTCATAAGATTTATCGAGATTCATAACCAACTTTTGTGGATTATGGTTCGAGCCAGAAATCTTAATCAACTTCTGTTGTTTATGATCCGATAGGTCAGATCTTAGACTAAAGGGTCGCTCTAACGGTAAGGCGGATGCATCGGGTCAAAGACAATGTTCTGGACCCGGAAATTCGCGAGTTTTTACCGCTTTCAAGAAATGCTCCACCGCGGTGACAGCCGATCCGGCGCCGGCCAAGAAATCTTTACTGAATTTAGGACTCTTCTTTGGGTATAGCCCGAGCAAATCGTAAAGCACGAGCACTTGGCCGTCCGTTTGCGGCCCCGCACCGATTCCTATCGTCGGGGCGCTTATCTTTTTGGAGATTGAGTCTGCCAAGGTTGATGGCATCGCTTCCAGAATGAGCACCGAGACTCCGGCTTGATCCAAAACCAAGGCGTCGTTTTCAATCTCACTTGCCGCTTCGGTCTCTCGGCCTTGCACCTTGAATCCGCCAAACTGATTGACCGACTGCGGGGTAAGTCCAATATGGCCGCAAACGGGGATACCCCGCTCCACCAAAAACTCGACCGTCTGGCGCATGAATGCGCCGCCTTCAATTTTGACCATCTGCGCTCCGCCCTCCCCGAGCAGTCGAGCGGCGTTTTCAAAAGCCTGCTGTGGGCTCGACTGAAACGATCCAAAAGGCATGTCCGCGATAATGAGGCTTGTTTCTACGCCTCGCGAGACACACTTGGTGTGGTAGACCAGATCGTCGACGGTGACCGGCAGAGTCGTTAAATGCCCCTGCACGACCATGCCCACGCTATCGCCAACCAAAATAATTTCGACACCCGTCTTATCCAGAATACTGGCAAAACTATAGTCGTACGCGGTAAGGCAGGCGATCGGCTCACCGCGAGCCTTCATGTTAGCGAGTGTTGTGACGGTGATTGGTCTTTTGATAGTCATAATTGAACTCTAGCCCAAACCAGAAGCGATTTCGGGCGACCGATTATGCCTAAACTCAGCAGGTCCGACCACTCCAAAAACCCTGCAATCTTAGGCTAAATTAATTGCGACCGATTAGCGGCGCTTGCCAACAAAATCTATAATCAGATAACTTAGTTTCCAGGGTTTTATTTCAATGAAGATGCTGTTCGATTTTTTTCCACTGATTTTGTTTTTTGGCGCGTATAAGTTTTATGGCATATACGCGGCAACAGCGGTTGCCATTGCGGCCTCCGTCGGACAAGTCCTCTGGGTTTGGGTGCGTACCCGAAAAACAGAAACCACTCATCTGGTCACGCTTTTTGTGATTGTTATTTTCGGTGGGATGACGCTGGTTTTTCGGGATGATACCTTTATCAAATGGAAACCGTCGATCGTTAACTGGATCTTTGCCGTAATTGTCATCGGCAGTCATTTTATTGGTAACAAAACGGTTATCGAGAGATTGCTGGGCACTAAGTTAAGTATGCCCGGGGCGATCTGGACCAAAGTTAATTTCTCGTGGGGAATCTTTTTCCTGATCAGTGGTCTGCTCAATATGTATGTCGCGTTTTATTACAGGCCCGAACTTCCCGAGGCAGTACGAACCGATTTTTGGGTCAACTTTAAAGTGTTCGGCTTACTGGGACTTACGCTTGCTTTTAGTGTGATCCAGATGATGCTAATTGCGAAACACATCACGACTAAAGACTCCGAGGACTAATGTCAGTAAAAGACCAAATTCATCAGCGACTCATGGAAAACCTGGGCGCTGAATCCGTCGAAATTGAAGACCAAAGTCATCTCCATGCGGGCCATGCGGGAGCTGCATCTGGTGGCGGACACTATGACGTGATCGTAATCTCCAGCGCATTTAACGATCTGAATACCCTTGGCAGACATCGTCTGATATATCGCGCGGTTGATGATCTGATGAAAAAAGAGATTCATGCCCTCAGCATTCAGGCATTCAGTCCAGACGAGGTTTAGCGAGAGGCGACGCTATGGCAACCCCTTCTAAATCAGCTCGGTATTTCCTGTACTGGCTCGTTTTTTTTGGCCTTTTGTTGTTTGCTTTCACTCTCTTTGTTTGGTTTGGCGTTTTAGCACTTTTTATCGAGCAAGACTCGAGCCGGCTCTCGCTTGTCATTCTGGTTGGCCTCTTGGTTGCTTCTCTTCACGCAGGCTATCGCGCTTACAAGATCGACGACGAAATCAACCGGGCGCGAGTCATCGCGATCAGTTATCCATCTCACGAGAGCACCGATCAGTCGTCGATTGCCTCGGAATATCGCTTGTTGATTGACAAAGCGGTTTCAAACGGTCGACTACTCACTGAGTCTGCAAATCTCGGAGTCTATCTAGAGAAACGCGTGCACGAGGGGCATGCCAACGGATGGTTCATCGCCGACCTCATGATCAAGCTCGGATTGCTCGGCACCGTTATCGGATTTATCTTTATGCTGAGTTCGGTGGCCCAACTCGAAACAACAGACCTTAATGCGGCCAAATTAATGCTGACTCAAATGAGTGGGGGAATGAGAATCGCGTTGTTCACAACGCTTGCGGGCTTATCGAGCGGTCTCATCTTGGGCGCGCAATATCAGCTTTTGGATCATGGCGCCGACCGACTCTTTGGCATTATCGTGAGCACTGCCGAGACCGGAGAGGTTCGTACGTCTCAATCAAACCCCGCGTTTACCCGCCCGGAGTGATCTGATGCGTCCTCGTGGCGGTGGTTATCGCACTGATCCTTTTGTGGATCTCTTGTTCAACGCACTGCTCGGATTCACGCTTCTTTTTTTTGTTTCCCTGGTTTATTTCAATCCCGAGGCCCGCCAAGGCAAAGTAAATTTAAAGGCGGAATATATTATCTCTGTTACATGGCCAGAGCACCGTACCGACGATATCGATCTTTGGGTGCGCGATCCCTTGGGCGAGGTGGTCTCCTATCTAAGCAAGGATGCGGGCTGGCTGCACCTTGATCGGGACGATCAGGGCGCTATTAACGATACCGTGATCATTGAAGGCGAGAAGATTATCTACCCGATTAATCAGGAGCTTGTCACATTAAGGGGGCTTGTCGATGGCGAGTACACCGTCAATCTTTATTATTATGAAAAACGAGAGCTTGAGCCCATTACCGTTCTTGTGAAAATCGAGCGCATTAATCCTTCCGTGCAAACTGTTTTTGTTAAAAAAGTAATTCTTTCCAAACTGGACGAAGAGCGAACCGTCGTGCGATTTACGCCCACTCGCGACGGGAAAATCATCAATGTTAATGAACGCCAGGCGCAACTCACCCCTTATCTGTTGGATCCGCCAGAATGACAGAAAGTGCATTTCTGCTAGCGCTGTCGTACGCCTTCGTGACTTTTTTATTACTATTGATCGTGACGCGGGCTCGTCTCTCGATAAAAATCAGAGCAATAACGGTCATTTCGGGCGCCGCTTTTTATATTGCTCACTTTCTCTCGCTCAACGGACTTGGAGGCTGGCCCGCAACCTTAACGCTTCCGGAAGAATTTCAACTGCACGCATTCACCATCGTTGAGCCCAACTCGATACAAAACGAATCCGGCCATATTTATGTTTGGATACAGGAAACCGGCGATGCCGAGCCCCGCGCTTATTCACTACCCTATAGCTCGTCCGTTCATGACCAGTTGACAGCATCCGAGAAACGGCGACAAGGAGGATATCAACAGAAGGGACGATCAGACGGTAGCGGCACAATAAAGATATCAAATGCCAGCCGACGCCTCCCCCAGAAAGTCTCCTTGGATAATTAATCTAACGTGGCATCCCTGATGCCCCTGGTAATCTCAGGGCTGGAGCAAGTCATCCAGTAATTCTTCAAGCATTTGGGAGGGGCGAACGATACCTGCGACATTTCCGGCGACATTTAAAACCGGCAGACGAACCAAATCCTCACTCTCGCCTTTGAAAACACTTTGAAGACCTGAAATTCGCGATAACACAGCGCCCATGAAACATTCAGAGGCGCGACTCGCGCCATCGTCAATCTTAAGCGCAATCCCGATGCCCGCATCAGGAACGGCGCCACAAAAAACCCCTTCCGCGCCCGTTTTAACAATGAATGATCCTTTGCCGGCCAAAATTGCTCGGGTACACCAACGCCCGGTCCCGGCCACCATGATTGGCTCTGACACCATCGCCCGGTAAATATGTTTCGACGCATGACGTCGTTCTGTCGACAACCCTTTCCCAGATGCAAATCGCGCAAACGATAAGGCAAGTGGCTGAAGTGCGATTCCAGCGACGGGGATCCCACAACCGTCTATACCCCGCGGTACATCCGCGAGAGAGACATCGGCAAGATCTTCAAGAAGCGACAACACCCGCTGCTGGATAGGGTGTGTCGCCTCGATATAGCCCCCGCTTGGCAGACCAAGATGCCGGACAGAAGACAGAAAACCGGCATGCTTTCCAGAGCAGTTGTTATGGGCCGCGCTTGGATCAATGTTCGAGTTGATAAGCGCCTTTTGATCTTCGCTGCGGCGAGGAGGATGGACGCCACATTCCAGCGCATTCTCGTTCAACCCAATTTGCATTAGCCATCGCCGAACGGTCTCAACGTGAATGCTCTCTCCGTTATGGGACGCGCACGCCAGCGCAAGCTGGCGATCCGTTAATTGGTATGCTTGCGCCGCTCCGCTCTCAATAAGCTGAATCGCCTGAAGCGGCTTAATTGAGGATCGTGGATAAATCAGTTGAGAGGTATCCCCGAGGCTCGCGAGTAGTTTGCCGTCGTCACGTACCACCGCGACCGCCCCCCGGTGGCGACTTTCGATCATTCCGCCACGCGTGACATCAATCACAGTTGGGTTTGCGCTCATTTTCTTGCCTCAAATAACGCCCTAGAGCGCTCTATCACGTTACGAAAGATATACTAAGATCGTAAATTTCCCAATTGTTTAAATTACCCCAATGAGCGACATAAAATATACCGCTGAGCATGCATGGGCACGGGCTGAAGATAATATCGTGACGGTAGGCATAACTGATTTTGCACAGGAGCAGCTTGGCGATCTTGTTTTTGTTGAACTGCCAACGGAAGGGATCGAGGTTGCCGCCGGCCAGGAAGTTGTTGTTATTGAGTCCGTTAAGGCAGCTGGGGATATCAAGTCCCCGATCTCAGGCACCATCGTTGAGATCAATAAAAAACTTTTAGATTCCCCGGAACAGGTCAACGATGACCCCACCGGCGGCGGCTGGTTTTACCGTATCAAAGTTAAATCCACGGGCGATTTAGACCTGCTTCTCGATGAAAGCGAATATGAAACGCTCGTTAATGATTAAGCGACCGTAAATCTGGAGAATTACAACGATGAGTAAGTATGGCGTTAACAATGCCGAGCAAAAGGTGGCGCGAGTGCCCGTGAAGTTTGCACCAACAGAGCGTAGCGAGCGGCTGAAAAAGCCCGAGTGGATTCGGGCAAAATTTCCCGGCACTCCCGAGGTCATGCGTCTCAAGAAGATCTTGAGGGAAAAAGGCCTTAACACGGTCTGTGAGGAAGCAACCTGCCCAAATCTTGGGGAGTGCTTTGGTCACGGGACCGCCACCTTCATGATTCTTGGCGACGTTTGCACACGGCGATGCCCATTTTGTGATGTTGCTCATGGTCGTCCGGGAACGGTTGATGTAGCGGAACCCGTTCGCCTTGGAGAGACTGTAAAGGAAATGGGGCTTAGTTATGTGGTGGTTACGTCGGTCGATCGTGATGACCTTAGAGACGGTGGCGCGCAGCATTTTGCAGATTGCATTCAAGCACTTCGAAAATCGTGCCCTGATATTCAAGTTGAAATCCTGACCCCGGACTTTCGAGGACGTGCCGAGAAAGCACTCGCCATCTTGAAAACAACCCCGCCCGATATTTTCAATCACAATCTCGAAACCGTACCGAGCTTGTACCGACGGGTTCGACCCGGCGCCGACTATCAATATTCACTTAATCTGCTTAGGGACTTTTCAAGCGCTTGCCCCGGCATACCCACAAAATCGGGTTTAATGCTGGGTCTAGGAGAAACCAACGAAGAAGTGGTCTCTGTAATGGAAGATTTGAGACGCCACGAGGTACAACTGCTGACACTGGGTCAATACCTACAGCCGACCAAGCACCACTTACCCGTTGAAAGATATGCAACACCGGCTGAATTTGAGGAATTAGGGCAAATCGGGGCAAAGCTGGGCTTTTCGCATGTCGCCTCGGGTCCAATGATCCGATCGTCTTATCATGCCGACCAGCAGGCGAAAGACGCAAAAAAGCTGATGACCTAGCTTCCCACATTGTCAATGGTCGGGCAACTTGTCACGATTTGGGGATAAAAATTGTAAAAATCACCGGTTTAGGTTTAAATCTGTCCTAACACCTGCGGTTTAGGTTTTCAGTCTCCAGATTTCTGGCTACAGACTGGAAGTCGCGGGTGATCAACAAACGACACTCACCAAAGTGAGAGAGGATTCGTAATGAAACAAAAAACGACTGCTGTTCTGTCGGCGGCTGCGCTGGTTCTAGGCGTCGCAGGCACCACTCAGGCGGGCACCCTTGAAGATGTTCAAAGTCAAGGCGTCCTTCGCTGCGTCGTCAGCACCGGTATTGCCGGTTTTGCCCAACCGGATGCCAGTGGCGTCTGGAAAGGCTTCGACATTGACTTCTGCCGGGCGACTGCTGCTGCAGTGCTGGGCGATGCCAATAAAATTGAAGCAGTAACCTCAACAGGTAAAACCCGTTTCACCAAGCTTAATGCTGGCGAAGGCGACGTGCTTTGGAGAAACACCACCATTACATTCTCCCGTGACGTGGGCGTAAAACTACGCTTTCATGGAGTGAACTACTATGATGGTCAGGGCTTTATGGTCAAAAAGAGTCTGGGCGTAAACAGCGCATCGGAACTCGACGGCGCTTCAGTGTGCATCCAAACCGGTACCACTACCGAATTGAATCTCGCTGACTACTTCTCGGCCAACGGCATGAAGTATGAGCCTGTCACGATTGAAACCAACGACGAGGCGCGTCAGAACTATGAAAGTGGCCGTTGCGACGTGTACACCACGGATGCGTCAGGTCTTGCTTCAACCCGCTCTGCACTGCCAAATCCTGATGACCACATGGTTCTGCCAGAAATCATCTCCAAAGAGCCTTTGGGCCCTGCAACTCGCCACGGCGACGACCAGTGGTCAGACATTGTGACTTGGGTGCTAAACGCAACCATCACGGCTGAAGAACTCGGCGTCACCATGGGTAACGTGGACCAGATGAGAAGTTCTAACAACCCGGAAGTGCTGCGACTGCTCGGTGTTGACGGCAGCCAGGGCCAGGAACTCGGCCTGTCGAATGACTGGGCTTACCAGATCATCAAACAGGTTGGCAACTATGGCGAGATTTTCGAGCGCAATATTGGTGTTGATACCCCGCTTGGCATCGCGCGCGGTCTTAACGCGTTGTGGACCGAGGGTGGCCTGATGTACTCACCGCCGTTCCGCTAGTCGACTGGTTGTTTTTGTAACTGCAGTAACTTCACCAGGGATCCACTAGGATCCCTGGTGTACCGCAGGATTAGTTCTGCGGTGAAACCCGCCGAAGACAGAATTTATAAATGGCATCATCAAACGCCCCTTCGAACGTGCTCTCGCAACTCTGGCGTAATAAAGAATCCAGAGGGGTGATTATTCAGATTTTTACCATGGTGATTGTTTTCGGCCTGTTGGCAGTCATTGCCCGCAATGTCGTCATCAATCTCGAGGCGGTCGGTAAGGAATTTAGCTTTGACTTTTTGTTCTGGCCCGCCGGCTACGACATTGGGTTCTCTCCATTTATCGAGTACACAAATAAATCGACACACTTTATGTCCGGAGTGGTCGGCCTTCTAAATACCCTCCTGATTGCTTTTTGGGGTTGCATCCTGGCGACGATCCTAGGGTTCGTCATCGGCATCATGCGCTTGTCAAGCAATTGGCTTGTGAGTCGGGTGTCTTACGTTTTTGTAGAATTCGTTCGAAACGTTCCTGTTCTTATTCATATCTTGGCGATTTATGCGATCGTCGTCACGATCTTACCTTCGACCAAACAAGCAATAAGTCTTGGCGGCGATCTATTTTTTCTATCGAATCGAGGGTTTTATATCCCTGCGCCTATTTTTGAATCAGGTGCCGGTTGGGTTGGCATCGTCCTACTGATCAGCATTGGCCTCGTTATCGCTTTCAAACGCCGGGCAAAACGAATTCAGGATAATACCGGAAGGATTTACCCCGTCTTTTGGATCTCGCTCGCCATCCTAACCGTACTGCCCTCTTTAGCGCTGGTTGCGATGGACACGCCTATCTCCTGGGATATTCCTGCCCTAAAAGGTTTTAATTTCCAGGGCGGGATGGCGGTAAAGCCCGAATTTATAGCGCTTTGGCTAGGCCTGTCCTACTACACAGCGGCTTTTATTGCAGAAATCGTTCGGGCTGGAATTCTTGCGGTGAGCCATGGCCAGACTGAGGCCGCGCACGCGCTCGGCGTCCGCCCGAATCGAACGTTGCAACTCATTATTATCCCACAGGCGCTTCGAATTATCGTACCGCCCTTATGTAGCCAGTACCTTAACCTGACGAAAAACTCGTCCTTGGCAATCGCCATTGGATATATGGATATCACCGCAACGCTTGGCGGTATTAGTCTGATGCAAACAGGAAAAGAAATGGAGACGATGTTAATCGTGATGGGAATCTATCTTATTATTTCTCTACTGATTTCAAGTTTCATGAACTGGTTTAACAGTCGCATCAAACTGACTGAGCGCTAGGTCGATACCATGACAAAAAGCTTCAATCCTCAAAGCTACGAGCCCGGTACACATCCGGACCTCCCACCGCCGGCCATTACGACGGGCTTGATCGGCTGGATAAAGACCAATCTCTTTTCATCACCGCTCAATACCGCACTGACCCTGATTTCACTTTGGTTTTTATGGCAAATCTTGCCCTCATCGATCCATTGGCTGTTTACCGGCGCAGTCTGGTCTGCAGTCGACCGAAAGGAATGCTGGGCGATGATGGACGCGCCAAGAGACGGCGCCTGCTGGGCTTTTATTCGAGGGAGTCTGGAACTATTTCTTTACGGCTGGTACCCAGAGCCAGAACGTTGGCGCGTCAATCTTACATTCATCCTTTTCGGAGCCGCTGTCTTCGGCGCGTTACGTGAAAATATTCCCGGTAAAAAGTATTGGTTAATGTTCGCGGCAGTCTTTCCATTTCTTGCGGCGTGGCTTCTGTTTGGCGGGTTTGGCCTTGAGCCAGTCCCGACAGGCAAGCTGGGCGGCATTCTCCTGACGCTGGTTGTCGCCGTCACAGGCATTTCTTTTTCTCTTCCGTTAGGGATAGCTCTCGCCCTTGGCCGCCGTTCACGCTTACCCGTGCTGCGAGCGATCTGTGTCATATTCATCGAGTTTATTCGCGGTGTGCCACTCATCACCCTCCTTTTTGTCGCATCAACGATGTTGACCTATTTCTTACCACCAGGATCATCTTTCGACCTTTTGATGCGGGTCTTAATCATGGTAACGCTGTTTGCAGCCGCTTATATCGCAGAAGTGGTCCGCGGAGGCCTTCAAGGCTTGTCATCAGGGCAGTATGAGGCAGCCGACGCGCTCGGCCTGACTTACTGGCAATCGCATCGCCTCATTATTTTGCCTCAGGCTTTGAAAATCTCAATCCCGGGAATCGTGAATACCTTTATCGGCTCCTACAAGGACTCAGTTCTTGTCCTCATTATTGGCATGATGGATATATTGGGACTCGGTAGAGCCCGTTTGAATGACCCAGACTGGCTAGGACTTGCTCCGGAGCTTTACATCTTTATTTCTCTATTTTTCTTTGTGAGTTGCTTCGCGATGGCGCGCTATTCGTTGAGCCTAGAAAAGAAACTTGAAACTGGCCATCAATCCTAAGAGACCATGACAACGGATCATTAATATGAATCAGGACTCAAAAAACGCTTCAAAAACTGAAGATTCAATCATCTCAATCCACGGGATGCATAAGTGGTTTGGCGATTTTCATGTCCTCAAAAATATTAATCTTGAAGTCGGTCGCGGCGAACGCATTGTGATTTGTGGACCATCCGGCTCCGGCAAGTCGACACTGATTCGATGCATTAATCGCCTGGAAGAACATCAGCAGGGCGATATCGTTGTCGAAGGCACTGAACTGACAGAAGATCTGAAAAACATCGATATTATTCGTTCTGAAGTTGGAATGGTCTTTCAGCAATTTAACCTCTTTCCGCATCTCACCGTTCTAGAGAATGTGACGCTGGCGCCTATCTGGGTTCGAAAATTACCGCGCGCTGAAGCCGAAGAGCAGGCAATGAGTTACCTCGAACGTGTCAAGATTCCTGAGCAGGCAAGTAAATACCCGGGGCAACTTTCAGGCGGCCAACAGCAGCGTGTTGCAATCGCACGATCGCTTTGCATGAATCCGCGCATCATGTTATTTGATGAGCCGACCTCTGCTCTCGATCCTGAGATGATTAAAGAAGTGTTGGATGTCATGATCGAACTGGCCGAAAGCGGTATGACGATGCTCGTGGTCACCCATGAGATGGGTTTCGCAACTGCGGTCGCCCACCGCGTGATTTTTATGGATGGTGGCGAAATTATCGAAGAGCAGCCGCCTAAAGCATTTTTTGAAGATCCCCAGCACGACCGGACAAAGTTATTTCTCAGCCAAATCCTGCACCACTAGACTTATTGGGTCAGGCTTGACTTGGACTGGTAGTGGTTTTGACCGCGTATCCGTCAATGCGCTGATGAAGCGGGCTGTTGCGCGGAAAATGGGCGAGCAAAAACTCCATTTGATCTGCAAGAATAGTCCGACCGGACAGAAATATGTACTCGGCATGAGTCGGCACAAAAGGCACTGCGACTAACTCCATCCCTGCTTCCTCGGGCATTCGATCGCCCTTGTGGTGGTTACAACGCTTGCAGGACGTTACCACGTTTTGCCATATATCCCGACCACCTCGACTCAATGGCGCGACATGATCTCGTGACAGGCTGTCATGATTAAAGCGCTGCCCACAATAGAGACACAGATTGCCATCACGGCGAAATAAGGTAACATTATTCAACGGCGGCGCATAATTGGGAAGCCGTTTCAGGTGCGAGCGTGACCGCCCCGCCGTACAAATAATAGAATGAACTTCGATACGGCTCTGATGACCTGAGCGAGCATTAATACCGCCATTGACCGTATACAGGATTCGACCCATTGGATAAAGCACTTGTCCAAGGCAATCCAGTTTTACGGCCTCCTCAAAACCAATCCACTCGAGCGGCATACCTCCTATATCGGTTCTTAACACTCTCAGGCTTAGATCGATCATCATTTCTCCAGCGAATATCAAGCCTTAATGTGCTTTAAAAGACAAGACGAATCAATACCCCGCGCTAACCTGAATCATCAGCCCATTGACCCTGTCGTAACCGTGGAACAGGGGCCTCGTCAATCGGAAGATGGACAATCGCGGCTAACACACCCATCACCACACCCATTTGCCACATAAGATCATACGAGCCTGTCAAATCATGCAAATAACCCCCGAGCCAGACTCCGATGAAGCTACCGATCTGGTGACTTAAAAACACAAATCCAAAAAGAGTCGCCATGTAACGAATCCCAAAAACTTGCGCAACAATTCCGACCGTTAACGGGACCGTAGAAAGCCAAAGAAGGCCCATCGTGCCTGCGAAGATATAGATCACCAGAGCTGTTTTTGGAATGAGTAGAAAAATAAAAAGCACCACCGCCCTTAATCCATAAATCCCACTCAGTCCGATTTTCTTGCTAAAACGTTGACCATAGAATCCTGATAATACCGACCCCAGAATATTAAATATGCCAATCAAAGAAATCGCGATTGCGCCGACCATTGGGTCCAGTGAAAGATCGGTCACATAGATTGGCAAATGAACAGTAATAAATGCGACATGGAAACCGCAAACAAAAAATCCTCCGGTCAAAAGCAAAAATCCACGATGCCCAAACGCCTCCTTGATGGCGCTAAAACTGTTTGAATGCACAACATTTTCCTCTCGAACCCTCGGGTCGTTGGGCAAAAGAAATGCGAGTGGCAAGATGGCACAAACTGTTAATGCGGAGAGTACAAGTGAAAAACTCCAACCGTAACTTTCAATGACCGCTTGCGTTATTGGTGAATAGACCACCTGACCCACTGATCCGGCAGCTGTCCCAAGACCAAAAACCAACGAACGACGTTCTATCCCGACTACGCGAACCATTGCTGCCGTTGCCAAAGAAAATGCAGTGAAAGCCACCCCGGTACCAACCAGAACCCCACCCGCTAGATGCAGTGCGCCGGCGCTATCAGCCATTGTGACCCCAAAGGTACCGAGCGCATACACGATCGCTCCAAGACCAATTACAACGACTGGACCAAATCGGTCGGCAAGCATGCCTGATAACGGTAAACACAAACCCCAGAAAAGATTCTGCAACGCCATCGCAAAAGCGAAGGTCTCGCGAGGCCAGTCCATTTGTTCGGTAATTGGCCCCATATAGAGGCCATAGCTTGACCGCGCTCCAAACCCAATGAGAGAGATTAGACACCCTCCTAGCAAGACGACGAGGGGCGTCTGCCATGACTTTGCCGAGAGACGGTAATCCGTTGAGGACATTTGATTTAACTCCGCATTGCAGTACTTTGTTGAAGGATGATCAAGTAACTGCATCGCCTTGATCTTTCAAATATATAATTAGGAATCACAACCTAACATCCTAATTTTAATGGAAACCTTCCCGATCGATTACCCTAGAGTTCTTGAGGCATTTGAATTTTTGCAAGACTGGGATGCTCGCTATCATTTTATTACCGAGCTCGGCGAAAAACTCCCGCCCTACCCTGACGATGAAAGACTCGAAGTCTATCTAGTGCCCGAATGCATGAGTACCGTTTATATCCGCGCACTCCGCGGTGAGGATGGTCAATATTCTTTTCGAGGCGACTGTGACACCTCCACGGTTAAAGGCGTCGTTGCAATTTTAATGGCCATGTTTAACGACAAAACAGCGAGCGATATCGGCGATTTTGATGCAGATAACGAATTTGAAAAACTCGGTCTATTCGAGCATCTGAGTCCCTCTCGTCATGTCGGCGTCTATGCCATGGTTCAGCGAGTGAAGCGCCAAGTAGCGGCAATCGAGGGATCCTATGGAAAAAGCGCTTAGCAGAATGCTAGCCACCCTAACTTCAACTAATAGAGTCGATGGTGGGCAGCTCGCCCCTTTTCCTTTTCTGAATTAAATCATCCAACCAGTCCGGATCCATTTCCGGCACTGAAGACAGCAGTAGCTCGGTATAATCTTTGTGTGGCGGTCGGAGGATATCTTCTTTTTTGCCTTGTTCAACGATCTTCCCCTGATACATAACAACGATGTTATCTGCAATCGCTTTGACTGTCGCTAAGTCATGAGTAATAAATAGATAAGAGACATTTAGATTATTCTGGAGATTCTGCAATAGCTCAAGAATGCCCTCAGCAACGAGTTGGTCAAGCGCTGACGTGACTTCATCACAGATGATCAGTTCAGGGTTTGCGGCGAGCGCACGCGCAATACATACCCGTTGTTTCTCACCACCCGATAACTGGCCGGGCAGGCGATCGCCGAAGTCCGCTGGCAATTCAATCTGCTCAAGTAATTCCCCAACACGAGCCCTCTTTGATGCTCCTTTCAAACCGAGATAAAACTCTAACGGTCGACCAATAATCTCTGCTACTTTCTGACGAGGATTCAGCGCAACATCCGGCATCTGATAAATCATCTGAATCGCACGAAGCTGTTCTTTGTCACGACCCGCTAACATCTTCGGTAACTCTTGATTTTCGAATTCTATGGCGCCAGATTGAGGTGGCAACAGGCCAGTGATTACTCTCGCCAACGTGCTTTTCCCACTTCCCGATTCACCTACCACCGCAACGGTCTTACCTTTCGGGACTTCCAGACTAATATCAGTCAGCACATCCTGATCGGCTCTTGGATAACGGGCAAAAATATTCTTGATCTCAAGGACGTGAGCATTTTCAGTTGCTTGTTTTTTATCTTCCCGAAGCGATCTCACGGCGAGCAGCTTTCGGGTGTACTCCTCTTGAGGACGGTCGAGTAGCGTGCGTGCATCCCCTTCCTCGACTAAATCACCGTGTCGCAACACCATAATTCGGTCTGCAACTTGGGCGACAACCGCGAGATCATGGGTAATGTAGATGGCCGACACGCCTCTTGCCCTAACCGCTTCCTTAATTGTGGACAGTACCTCAATTTGAGTCGTGACATCGAGCGCCGTGGTAGGCTCATCAAAGATGATCAGGCGCGGATCGCATCCCATGGCCATTGCTGTCATCGCCCGTTGCAACTGACCACCAGAGACCTGATGAGGAAATCGTCGCCCAATCTTATCTGGTTCAGGCAGATCAAGTTGCCCATAAAGATCAACGCCACGCCGTTCGGCTTCCTCTTGACGCATCTTTCCGTGTTGAACCGGCGCTTCTGAAAACTGATGAATCAATCTGTGAGCAGGATTAAAAGAGGCAGCGGCACTCTGTGCAACATAAGCGACCGTATCGCCTCTAATCTGCCGAAGACGGGAAGTCCGTGCGCCAACTAATTCCTCTCCGTCTAGAGAGATTGAGCCCGAAACAATTCGACAGCCTGGCTTGGTATAACCCATCGCGGCCAGGCCAAATGTAGATTTTCCCGCCCCGGACTCGCCAATCAATCCTATGATCTCCCCCTTGCGCAGACTCATGCTCAGACTTTTAACAATCGGCATCCAGACACCGTCGACTTCGGCCTCTATCACCAGGTCCTTCATGCTGAGCAAAATTTCACTCATAGTTCAATAGTCGCTCCTATCTCTCCATTTATAATGATGCAAACTTGAAGAGTTTTTTATAATAATTATTCTATTAGATATAAGATTACAACATTTATATCAATCCAGAAACCTCCATCGATTATGAAGCCCTACTTGCCTGACTTGCTCAACGATCTAGCGGCGGTATGTCGCGAATCTCAACAAGACTCCTTCATCTCGCTCTCGAAACAAATCGACGAAGTGCCAAGATCCCGTCTGCCCAACCCGTCAACTGAGGCCATTACAAGTCAAAAGTCTCTTGGTACCGCAATCTCAGGTATCCCGCCGGATCTATCTCTTCGAGTGTCAGGCTCAATAGCAGCCCAACAATCACCTTGGTCAGAGGCCAGTCGGGGAATCCCTGAATTCTTTGCCGGAGGCTATGCCTATTCGATACTGGTCGATGAGCACGGAACATGTGGTCCTGAGCCGATTCGCGTAGGCCTACTTCTTCAGCAAGACCATGTTGCATACCCCGGCCATGCTCATGACGCCGAAGAGTTTTACTTTATCCTCAGCGGAACTGCGACATGGCGCGTGGACGATCAAAGTTTTCAAGTCAGGCCCGGCGACCTCGTCCATCACGCCTCGGCGGCAATTCATGAGATGAATACCGCCGATGAACCGCTTTTAGCGATCTGGGCGTGGCGAGGAAATCTGGGAGGTCGATTCTGGTACGAGAGTAATCCGAGTATCGATTGCCCGTTATCCTAGACGCCGCTATCCAAAACAAACGCGCGCCCTAAAAGAACCCCAACTTACGCCAGGACGGAAGCAACTCAACCTCCCGTCAGTGGGGCCATCACGACCATCTCGTTACCCTCTACCAGAATAAAGTCATCTCTTTTTGCTCTTGACACCGCCTGGCCGTCAATAGACACGAGCCCTACCTGCTCAACCGGGATACCGAGCAAAAGAATTGCATCAGAAATGCTGGCACCGTCAGGCAACTCGAGCGCGTCAACCGAGCAAAAATCAATCAAGTGGCCGGTTACTCTTATCCCAATTCGCACGGGCGTCAACCAAGGCCAAGTCGACCTAGTGTGTCATCAGTTGGCACGCCGTCCTCAGACCAACCGCGAAGATCATAGTATTCCGGTAGCATTTTATCGAGCTCATTAACCTTTCCTTTAGCCGTGCCACTGGGCGCCGGATCCTTAAGGAGGCGCTCAGGCAATGTGTCATCTGCTTTTGTTAGGCCGGCGGCCAGATTGAACATTCGCTCAAGATTCCAAATACGTTCCCCAGATTTCATTAAGCGCTCGGCAGTCCAGTCGCCCTCGCTGTCGGCGTCTAACTGCGCCGCAAATTCTGGCGCACCCCACGCTCCCATGGTAAACATGCAAAGCCCGCTCGAATCAACGGCGGCCGTCCAGTCTTGAGATGTTTTGCATGGATCCGCCTTACCGTTACCCGTCTGGTCATCCATATCGACTTCAAACGTATCGTGCTTGAGATGGCAAGCACCCCGGTTGCCCGTCGCGTAGCCCAACCCCATCCCCTGTAACGCTCGGGAATCATACCCGGCAAACTCCTGGCCTTTGACCGTCATCGACAATTCGGGATGTCCGTATTTCTCGCACATTAGCCTAGATCCCAATCCCAGCATTACCCCAAATCCCTCTTGTTTACCTGTCTTTTCAGCCATAACTGTCAGCGCTTCCGCATTGCCAAAGTTCAAAGGCACGCCGTCGGTGTCCTCGGTGGTAATCACGCCCATTTCGAAAAGCTCCATTGCCGCCGCGAGCGTTACCCCAAACGAGATCGGATCAATTCCATGTTCATTCATGAGATAGCCAGCGAACGTACAGGCATCTATATCGTCCACTCCAATGACGGGCCCAAACGCAAACGCGGTCTCGTATTCAAGGCCGCCTGAAGCATGCCAATATTCTTTCCGGTTTTGGATAGTGAAGTGGTCTTGGCGGATGTGGGCAATGCGGCCGCAGGCGATCGTACACCCAAAGCAGGCTTTATTAGTCAATAGATTGGTGTGGCCCGTGTCGTCAGTTTTCATCATTGCTTTAGCGTCGACTTTGTCCGCCCCCTCAAACTGTACTTCCTGAAAATTTCGCGTCGGTAATCCACCAAACTCCTGCATGGTGTCCATCATCGCGTTGGTCCCGTATTTGGTTAGTCCTCCGGTGTGCTCAGCCAGGAGATTTTTCATTTCCTGGGTCACAGTCATGAATCGCTTCGGATCTTTTACTTTGACGCCGCCCGTGCCGCGTACCGCCACGGCCTTAAGGTTTTTCGAACCCATAACCGTACCAACGCCTGAACGGCCTGCCGCTCGGTGAAGATCATTAACCACCGAAGCGTAGCGCGCGCCTCGTTCACCCGCAATGCCGATCGTCGCAATCTTGAGCATCGGATTGTGATGCTGCTTCTTAATCCACTCGTCTGTCTCCCAAACGGTTTTGCCCCAAATCTTCTCGGCGGGTGCGAGACTTATCTCATCTCCTTCAATGAGCAGATAGACCGGCTTTTCCGACTGACCCTCCACAAGCAGTAAGTCAAATCCGGCATATTTAAGTTCTGCGCCAAACTTGCCGCCACTATTCGAGCAGGCAATCGCGCCTGTCAGCGGACTCTTGGTGATTACGGCATATCGTCCACTTGTCGAAGCATTTGTCCCCGTCAACGGGCCCGTTGCAAAAATTAAGACATTGTCAGGTGCCATGGCATCTGCTTTCGGATCCATATTTTCCCAAAGATATTTCGTACCCAATCCGCGCTCACCAATGTAATCCTTCGCCCATTCCATGTTGAGCGCCTCTGGCGTAATCTCGTGTGTGGTGAGGTTCACGCGCAAAATTTTTCCTTGCCAACTCATGACGCTGTCTCCTGATTTGATTGTTTCGCAGCTGCCGCCATTCGCCCTACGCCAGAGGCGCCAGCGTCGACGTAAGTAATCGCATCCGTTGGGCACGCCGCTACGCACTGAGGGTCTCCTCCGCAAAGATCGCATTTATCGACCTTTCCGCTAAAAGGGTTGAACTCGATCGTCCCAAAAGGACACGCTGAAACACAGGCTTTACAACCCACACAAGCCTGGGCACTAACCAGTTTTGCACCCAAATCACTATCAATGGATATCGCGTTCGTTGGACATGCTTTCATACACCACGCTTCGACGCATTGCGTACAGGTATAAGGCACTGATGTACGGCCATGCTCAAACTCGAACACCCGAATCCGAGAGCGGGCTGGAATAAACTCTCCTTCATGCTCAAAACTGCAAGCCATCTCACACTGCAGACATCCCGTGCATAGACTTGGCTCCATATGAAGCGATCGCTGCATATCACGACTCCTTTTAAAAATTTCCCGTTCGTTCTGTGGCCCAATTTACCAAAAAAAGATGCCTTCGTGACACTATCTTTACAAACCTCCCCTCTATAATTACTACTCCGTCACTATGGAAATTAAAACTGCATCCGGACTTGGAACTGATGCTTCTTAAAAATGAGCAATCTGAACGATAAACTAAGGCTACTTTTGGACGATCGCGGTCTTCTCACTGACACCGCTGACATTGAGCCGTACTTACTCGAGAGACGGAAAAAATATCAAGGACAATCTTCAATCGTTGCGAGACCAAAATCAGTTCAGGAAGTTAAATCCATAGTAGAAGTTTGCATCGAGGACGGTGTTTCGATTGTGCCGCAAGGTGGCAATACCGGCTTATGTGGTGGGGCCGTGTCGGAATCTGGCCAACTTGTTCTAAGTCTGGAGCGCCTAAATCAGGTTCGGGAAATCGACAGCGCGAATAATACGATCACCGTCGAAGCCGGATGCATCCTGGCCAATATCCAGAACACTGCCCAGGACGCGAGACGATTCTTTCCAGTCAGTCTTGCGGCAGAAGGGAGTTGTCAAATTGGAGGAAACCTTGCAACAAATGCCGGAGGGATCAATGTTCTTCGATACGGAAACACTCGTGAACAAGTGCTCGGGTTGGAAGCAATATTACCCAACGGATCGCTTTTCTCAGATCTAGCAGGCTTGCGGAAAGACAACACGGGATATGATCTGAAACAATTACTCATTGGGTCAGAAGGGACCCTAGGGATCATAACTGCAGCCACCTTAAAACTTTATCCATATCCGGATCACAACGTCACCGCATTTGTTGCACTGAAAGATCTTGAGGCCAGCATTTCTTTTCTCGGCCTCGCAACTGAACTCAGCGGTGGCACCCTGTGTAGTTTTGAACTGATTCCACATATTGGACTCGAATTTGCCTGCCGTCACATCTCAACCTGTGATCCTCCCCTCTCTTCAAAGCATGATTGGTACGTTTTACTCTCCCTGCAGACAAGTGGATCCACGATTGATCTAGACGAAACTCTCGAGACTTTGCTCCAAAGCGCCCTTGAGGCAACCCTTATCGCTGATGCCGTTCTAGCCGCTAATGAGTCACAAGCCGCGCGGCTTTGGAAAATTCGAGAAGGCATTGTGGAGGGGCAATTGTTCGAGGGCGGCAGTATCAAACACGACATTTCGATACCTGTTTCAAAAGTGCCACGATTTATCACTGAAGCATCAAAAGCAGTTAGTCAACGAATACCCGGAATAAGACCTTGTCCTTTTGGGCACGTGGGGGATGGAAATATTCATTTCAATCTCTCCCAACCCGTTTCAATGAGCAAGGATGAGTTTCTTTCAAGATGGGAGGAGATCAATGAATTAGTTCATGATATCGTTGATCACATGGGCGGCTCTTTCAGTGCTGAGCATGGTATTGGCATACTCAAACTCAATGATATGCAACGCTATAAGAATAATGTGGCACTCAGAACGATGCACACGATAAAAAAAGCACTTGATCCTGAAAATCTTTTTAATCCCGGCAAAGTTCTACCTCGCTCCTGAATGCCTATTCTTGTCCAACCCATACCGACCGACCGTTTCCCTAAAAACGGAGCTGATGTTGTCATTGTTGGCGGTGGCATTATTGGCGTCAGCGCCGCTTTGACATTAGCCGAGCGGGGAGTATCTGTAGTGCTCCTGGAGAAAGGTGAAGTTGCCGCCGAACAATCTTCAAGAAATTGGGGCTGGTGTCGGCAGCAAGGTCGGGATCCCCGTGAATTACCACTGATCACTGAATCCTTAAAACGCTGGCGACTGATGGACAAGCGTATTAATAGTCGGACCGGGTTTAATCAATGCGGCACCTTGTACCTAGCGGACTCGGAAAAATCATTGGAGAAGCAGAGCCAATGGCTGGAATTTGCCAAACCTTTTCCAATCGGTGCAAAAGTTATTCGAACCAAGGCGGTCGAAGCCCTGCTTCCAGGTTGCGCAAGAAAATGGGAAGGCGCGCTTTACTGCGAGAGTGATGGTCGGGCAGAACCCTTTATGGCTGTGCCCGAAATGGCAAAAGCCGCTCGGGCGGCCGGTGCAACAATACTGACACAAACAGCCGTTTATGGTCTCGAAACCGAAGGCGGAAACATTTCGGGTGTGGTCACTGAAAAAGGAACGCTTCGAACATCTTCGGTCTTAATCGCAGCAGGCGCATGGTCGCGACTTTTTTGCCGAGCGCACGACTTGCGTCTCCCCCAGCTTAAAGTGCGCTCTTCCGTGCTAAGAACTGGTTCGTTTAGTAATGGGCCGACCACGTCAATCAGCACACCCGAATACTCGATTCGCTATCGGACGGATGGTGGTTACACCGTTGCGGATGGTGCCAGAAGCAAAATTTATTTTGACCTAACTCCAGATGCGTTTCGCTTGTTGCCACAATTTCGCAAGCTTGCGTGGATGGTGCGTGCCCACATTTCGATGCGCCTAGGTGATCGCTTCAGTATCGAATGGCAAGAAAATCGCCAAAATCTCTTGAACGTGTTGGCCAGAAATCGCGTTCTCGACCCAAAACCGCTCACAACGCCGTTAAATAAAGCGCATCGCGCACTTATTCGAGATTTTCCCGGACTCACTAATATCCCTATCCAGGAACAGTGGGCGGGAATGATCGACGTTACCCCAGACGCTGTTCCCGTTATTTCAGGGGTCGACCGCTGCCCGGGGCTTTTTATTGCAACTGGTTTTTCAGGTCACGGCTTCGGGATTGGACCCGGTGCCGGTGAATTGGCATCTGATCTGATTACGAATCAACAACCGCTTGTCGACCCCAGTCCGTTTCGGTTTTCAAGATTTAGTGACGGTTCAGAAATCGACCCCATTGTCGGAATCTAAACGACCATCTGGAGCAACTGCCCCTCACTCCCTAAAGCGATTAACTTCTTCCCCGCGAAATCTGGCAACCCTGTTCATTGGCGGGAGAGATTCGTCATAAAAGAAATTCGGCAGATCATCATCATCGTCTGTAAAACCCGCCTGACGGTTGAACTCATGCTCAAGGCGTAATGTTTCAATACCGATTTCGTCATAAAAGGATTTAGAGAAATCTGTACCAAGCGCATTGTTCATCGCATCAATAATAAAGTCGGCGTTTGTGTCGGTAACGACCCGGCCAAAGATGCATATGCCCAACGAATCCGAAGCCGCCATCACGCGCTGCGCTTCAAAACTGGCTGCAACAATTTGAGAAGCATCCATCTCGCGACAATCAAGTTTAGGAAGATTGCCGGCGGTATGATCGGCGCCTTGCGCCGTCATCATCATCGTGACCCCGGTGCCCTCAACAACGCGAGGGTCATAGGCGCTGATCGCCTGCTGCTTGATCACCGGAATCCGAGCGGCACCATAATGTTTCCCAACACGGGCTGTACCCTGTGCCCAAATCTTGCCTTGATCGGTTCCCTTTTTGATCTCGTCAAGTACATCCAACATAAACTGAACGTCTCCAAATTGCCCCTCTCCGACATCCATGAGAACCGCAATCATTGCACCGGCCTCAATCGTGTCGATTCCTAGATCATTGGCCGCAAAGTTAACATGCGCGAGCTCATCCGGATCTGTTAATCCGCAGTTAGTGCCCATTAAACCAATGGTCTCGTATTCCATTGGGGACACAATTTCCTTGCCATCTTTATCGACGTAGACGTTGCTGCATTCAATTGTGCATCCCGGCATACAGGCGTGAGCGGTTTCGCCGCCTCGTTCCAGATTCTGCTCGCGGATAAACTCACCACCCATGCGCATGACTTCTTTCTCAGGATCCGCTAACTGCCCAGAGGAAAAATTCTTAACCGGAAGTCCGCCAAGATAATTCTGGGTATCAGCCATCATCGCTGTCCCATAAGTTTTCATGTTTTGCGCAACCTCATCCTCTTTGAGCAGGGCGTTGTAATGCTTAACGGCTCCAATGACTTTTTTTCGGTCGTGTAGCTTGGGCATCTTATGAAGGTCCACAACAATCGCCTTCACTCTTTTTACGCCCATCACTGCCCCTACACCCCCCCGGGCCGCAAGCCTTGAAGGCCTAAGATCGGTATCACTAAATGATATTCCCGAGAGCAACCCACCGTACTCCCCAACCGGGCCGCATAACGCAAGACTCACTTTTTTTCCAAATCGTTCATGCAATTTAGCCGCACATTCGAAGTTCGATAAACCGAGAAGGTCATCAGCAGACGAAAATGTGACCTCGCCCTCAACCGTAATACGCATTAATGTCCACTCTTTACAAGCGCCATTTAGAGTCAGGCCGGCAACCGACAGCTGTCCCAACGCAAATCCGAAACTGCCCCCTGCATTCGCTTCCTTGATTCCGCCCGTCAGCGGGCTACGACAGCCTACGCTGATCCGATTCGCGTTAGAGAAATTAGTGCCCGCAAATGGTCCGACCGAAAAAATGAGAGGGTTTTCTTCCGAGAGAGGGTCCACATGAGCGGCACCACAGGCAACCAGTTTTTCGGCAATCAAATAACGACCTGCTTTAGCAACTTGCTCGCCTGACAGCGTCTCTCGCCGCACGTTCTGGTCGGCGAGGTCAATATGTAAATAATCTCTCATTGTTTCTCCTGAATTTTCCCGAGGCTAGCGTTTTAACGCACGCCATACTAAAGGTACAGTAACCACGGCTAAAACGACTTTGAAAGCCTCAGCCAGTAAAAATGGTGTGAGTCCCAACGCGATTGCTTTTGAGAATCCAACAACGCCTGACAACCAGCCGACCCCTAGTGAAAAAATAATAATTTCACCGATTAACATAACGCCCATTACGCTGAACGCGGTTTGCCCCCAGCCCTTGCTCACCAAGAATCCGACCACTGACATCGCAATTACAAAACCAAACAAATAACCACCCGTCGGTCCAAGTAAGTACGCCGCTCCAACTCCAGTTGCGAACACGGGCAATCCCAATGCACCCTCAAGCAGATAGAGCGCGCCAGTGAGAAATCCCAGTTTAGGTCCATATGCGATTGCGAGAACAAGCACAACGAAGGTCTGCATAGTCATTGGGACCGGCCAAAACGGTACCTGGACCTTGGCGGATATCGCAAGTAAACACGTGCCGGCGAGCGCCAGCAATATTTGTGCGGTTCTTGAATTACGACTGACAGGCCAGAGTTCTGAGACGATGGAGGCTTGCATAGGTCATCCTCATATAGCTTGGTTAGTATCAATTAAGTCGCACTATCGACTGGGAAGTGATCGCCAGGTCAAATGCGGCCTGTATTGTCCGATGACTTGGGTAATCTGTCAAAGCGAGGTCAGATTTTTCATCTTAAGCTCTGCTTCGGCGAACGTTATCCCAACGCCTTGATGTACTGGTCCCGGAAATCCAAGCCAACCTGTTCAGAAAAAGCATCACTCAGCGAACCGGTGATTGGGCCTGGAATATTTTGCTGACCCTGATTAAGAACAACACCATCATAAGATCGCACTGGGCAAATACAAAAACTAGTTGACGTAATAAACGCTTCGTCGGCTTCTTTAGCCTCATCCGGCAAGATATCCCGTTCCTCAACTTTGATTCCGAGTCTCTCAGCCTGCGCGATGACAACTTCACGACTAATACCGGGCAGGACGAAATCGACCCTTGGGGTCGACAAGACGCCGTCTCTCACGATAAAGATATTGCTCCCGATTCCCTCGGACAAAAAGCCACGAGTATCCAGCAACACGGCCCAAGCATGACCAGACTGTTCACGGACTTCGAGGTCCGCCAAAACAAGGTTTAAATAATTATGGCTTTTGATATTCGGATCGAGACATTCCGGCGGCACTCTTCTGGTGTCCGGCGTGAAAATATCAAGTCCATCACGAATCATAGGCGCGCGAGCTTTTAAGGGGAGTGGAGTGCATTCAACAATCACAGTCGGGCCTGAACTCTGCCAGAGCTCGCCCCCGACAATATTGAGCCCACGCGTCACCCTCTGCATGATCCAGTAATCCTCTCCAGGTCTGAGAAGGTCGCGGTTCTTTTCGAGCACCTCATGGGTAATCTCGATCATCTTGGACTGAGACAAACCGGGATTAATTTTTGCTTTATCAAGGGAATTAAATAAGCGACTAATGTGGGCCTCTAGTCGAAAAATGCTACCGTCAAAAGTGCGTTCTGCATCAAACACCGCGTCACCGAGCACAAACCCACGATCCCTAAAAGAAACACATGCCTTGGATTCAGGCAGAAATTCCTCATTGACATAAACCACTCTTTCCATGAACCGACCTCCCTAAGAGGTTGCTAAACGTTCTGCAAATAGCGCCTTAGTGATCATTCAATAGGCACCTCGAACTCAACACCACATTCAGCCGCTGCATCAATCAACCATCGGCAGACATGATCAGCAAAACTTCGTCGCACCACGATATCCACCGCCCTCACCCCACGCCCATCGTCATTGCTGACGCTTGTTAAAAGCACATTGGTGTGCGCAAAAACAGTCTGGGCGCACTGCCGAGGTTTAAACGCCCTCGGGTGAAGATCAAGCGGGCAGGCTGAAGCCAAGACATCCCGCCAAGCGTGACCTCCGGCTCGAATAATCGTTTGTCCGCCCGATAGATCGACAACCGCACTATGGGATTCCAAAAATTGATTTTGGAACTCCACTAGAACATCTTGATCCGCTAAACCGATCAGCAGCCATTCATCTGGGCCGAGCCAGCAGACCTGCCATTCTGAGCTTTCTACCACCGCGTTTGGCGCCAGCGGAAGATCAATCCCCAACAACGAAGACGCGCAGATCATAAATTTAGAATCATTCGCGTCCCCGCGAAGATTTACATGAGTCTTAAACGGTATTTCCCGCATTCGAAAGCCAATTTCCCCGCTGACACCCGGCGCAGAGATCGGCTGTAAAATTTCAATTAGTGGAGACTGAGACATGCTTATGATCGGACCCTTAACGAGCAAGCCCCAGAATCGCTCTCGCTTCATCCGGGGACGCAAGATTTCTATCATATTCGGCAGCGACGTCCGCAATTAAACTCACCAACGCCGCGTTATTTGCGGCCAACGTATCTTTATTCAATTTCACATTATCTTCAAAACCGGTTCGCGCATGCCCACCTAACTCGAGACTCCATTTATTAACTTCGAACTGGTTTCGACCAATGCCCATCGCGCTCCACGTTGCGCCAGGCGCAAGGGACGCCAACTCATCGATTAAAAATTCAAGCAATTTTCTTCGAACCGGCATAGCGCCGGGAATCCCGAGAACAAACTGAACATGAATTGGGGAGGATATCGCGCCCGACTCAGACATTTTGATCGCGTTGTACAACATTGCCGCATCGAAAACCTCGATCTCGGGTTTTACGCCGTAAACCTTCATTTCACCCGCGAGCTCGTCAATCAGCTGAGGCGGATTCTCGTAAATCATCCCTGGAAAATTAACAGACCCGGTTGCAAGAGATGCCATGTCCGGCTTGAGATACAGCATACCCCCTCGCAGGCTTGCCGCTCGACCACGACCACCTGTAGAGAATTGAATGATCATATTCGGGCAGTGTTTTTTAATCCCTTCTTGCACCTCGGAAAAAAGATCTGGATCTGAAGAGGAATCCTCTTGGGAGTCACGCACGTGAATATGGACGAGAGAAGAGCCTGCCTCAAACGCTTCGTGAGTGGACTCGATCTGCTCGCTTGGGGTGACAGGTAACGCGGGATTGTCTTTTTTGCGTGGCTGAGATCCAGTGATCGCCGTGGTGACAATGATGGGCGTGGTCATGACTTACTCCTTTGATTTTCAGGATCATAAAAAACCGGATCAACGATGACGGCGGGTACGATCTGGTCGTCCATCAATTGCGCAAAAATAGTTGAGCCCATTCGAGTTCTTCCCCCTTTTACCAACGCTAATGCAATCGAGCGTCCAAGACTCGCACTGTAATAGCTTGAGGAGACATGACCCATCATTGGAACCGGTCGAGATTGTTGGGGTGAATTGACGAGTTGTGCGCCCTCCGGCAAGACGGTCTTCGAATTGTCAGTCAATAAACCGACTAGCTGTTTTCGGTTCGAGCGCAGCGTGTCGGCGCGAAATAAAGAACGTTTGCCAATAAAGTCCTTGTTTTTCGACACAATCCAGTCCATCCCAAGATCATTTGGCGTCACTGATCCGTCGGTATCCTGGCCCACAATTACATAACCTTTCTCGGCCCGCAGCACGTGCATGGCTTCGGTGCCATAAGGCGTAATATCGTACGCTCGTCCTGCATCCATAATCGTTTGCCAAAGTGTCATTCCATAATTTGCGTTTACACTAATCTCAAACGCAAGCTCTCCGCTGAAGCTGATTCGGCTAATTCTCGACGAGACGCCTCCAATTTTTCCTTCGCGCATACTCATAAAAGGAAACGACTCGGAATCGAGTTCAACGTCACAACCCGCGGCATGAAGCACCGCCCTTGACTGTGGCCCGGCTACGCTCATGACCGACCACTGATCTGTTACCGAGGTCAGGTAAACCTGTAGATCAGGCCACTCAGTTTGCAGCCAGCGTTCCATCCAGCCCATCACGGCCGCTGCGCCGCCGGTTGTTGTGGTCATGAGATAGTGATCAGGCGCGATACATGTGGTTACACCATCATCCATCACCATGCCGTCTTCACCAAGCATAAAGCCATAACGACACCGGCCCGGTAAAAGGTTCGTCCAGCCATTGGTATAAATTCGATTTAAAAGTTCAGCTGCATCTGGCCCCTGGATGTCTATCTTGCCAAGCGTGGATGCATCGAGCACACCAACGCTGTCTCGGGTCGCAAGGCATTCCCGATTAACCGCATCTGACATCGATTCACCCGATCTCGGATAATACCAAGGGCGCTTCCATTGACCGACATTCTCAAACAGAGCGCCGCGCTTGACATGCCAAGGATGAATCGCCGTCTTGCGTACGGGATCGAAAAGTTCCGGCCCGAGATTCCGACCCGCAATCGCTCCAAAAGTAACGGGGGTATAGTTCGGTCGGAACGTGGTTGTCCCCACATCTCCCGGCTCTTTATTTAAGGCCTTCCCCAGGATCGCAAGGCCGTTGATATTACCGAGCTTCCCCTGGTCAGTACCAAAGCCCAGCGCCGTATAACGCTTGACATGCTCAATCGATCGATAGCCCTCGCGTGCTGCCAGCCGGATGTCTGAAGCAGTCGCATCGTTCTGATAATCAACAAACTTTTTAGTGCGTCCGCCATCAAGAATATTTGCCGGAACCTCCCATAATGCTTCGATTGGTGCGTGCTGTCTGTGATCAGTCGCAGGGATATCAACTCCCGTTGCCGAGAAACCACGTGCATTAGCGGCCGCAAGGGCACCTTGAACGCCCTCGCGTAAACAATCACCAAGATCAAAAGTGCCATTGCACCCGCCCACGGAGCGCTCTTTCTGAACCGAGGCGCCGGGTAAAAACGCAGCCACCCGGCTGTCGAAAACAGGCTTGGCGCCAGACTGCGAATGCAAGTGAACCACCGGGCTGAGGCCACCCGACAGCGCAAGTATCTGACAATCGATCATGCCTTTATGCGCCGTCAATTCGCCAGTTGATTTGGACCACCTCGAAAGCTCGACCCTATTAAGCCCTTCGCTACCCGACCGGGCAGACGAAATTACATGACCCTTGTAAACAGGGATTCCAAGCGCTTCTGTCTCTCTGGCAACGGAGGCACCCGGAGACCTGCGAGAGTCCACGATAGCGACAACCTTCATCCCGGCCCAGGCCATATCGATTGCCGCCTGGTACCCTGAGTCGTTATTTGTAAAAACCACGCCCGTTCGTCCTGGAGCGACCCCGTACCGCCGAATATAGGTTGTAACTGCAGAGGACAACATCACGCCAGGTAGATCATTTCCGTCAAAGACCAGGGGTCGTTCTATCGCACCCGTGGCCAGGACAACTTCTCCGGCACGAACCCGCCAAAGGCGCTCTCGACTCATTCGCGGGTCGCTGTCCCCCGATGCAAGGTGATGAGTCCGACGCGAATTGATCGTCAAAAAATTATGATCGAAATAACCGACGACCGTCGATCGATTTAGCAGCTTCACCTCGGGAAAGGTCCGCAACTCATCGACTATCTTTTTAACCCAGTCAACGGCTCTCGTTCCGCCAATCGTGGAAGACGCGCTGAGGAGACTTCCGCCAAACTGGGCTTGCTCATCCGCCAAAATCACCCGCGCGCCTGACCGGGCGGCTGTCAGTGCCGCAATGAGTCCCGACGGTCCCGCACCAACAATCAAGACGTCGCAATGAATATGGCGCTTGTCATAAATATCCGGATCAGGAAACTCCGGCGTTCGACCCAAACCCGCCGCTTTCCTAATAAAGTGCTCATAACGCATCCACGCCGACCGGGGCCACATGAAGGTCTTGTAATAAAAACCCGCTGGAAGAATGCGGGAAAACATACTGTTGATCGCCCCAACATCATGCTTGAGGCTCGGCCACCCATTCACCGTTTGCGCTGACAAACCCTCATACAGTTCAACCTGGGTCGCTCGAAGGTTGGGCGTGCTGTAACCGGCTTCTCCAACCTGAACGAGCGCGTTAGGCTCTTCAGCGCCCGCGCCTACAATTCCTCTGGGTCGATGATACTTAAAACTGCGCCCAAACAGTCTCACGCCCTGCGCGAGAAGTGCTGAGGCCAACGTATCTCCGGGGTGACCGGTGTATGTCTTTCCGTTAAACCGAAACCTAATACTTCGCGAGCGATCAATTAAACCGCCGCGCGACAGACGCCTCGCGCCACTCACGAAGGGTCTCCCGAGGGCGAATCTCCTGATCGGTAGACGCTCACAATCCTGTAGCTCACAGTATCGCGAATAACGTTAAACCAACGACGACAGCCTGCTGAATGGCACCATTGCTCGGCATGCTGACCCTTCTTATTGTCACGAAAAAAAAGGTAGTCACCCCATTCCCGATCATTGAGATTTTCTGGAGACAGCGGACGCACGATATGCGCCTCACCTCCATAGCTAAACTCATCCTGATCGCGTGAACCACACCAGGGGCATTCAATCTCAAGCAAGGCACAAACTCCAATTCATAAACTTTCTATTTGATTAATGGGCGACGCCAGCAGCGCCGTGTTCGTCAATGAGTGCGCCTGAATAAAAGCGATCAAGCTCAAAAGCCGCATTCAGTGGATGCGGTTCGTCGTTCGCAACGGTGTGCGCAAAAACCCAGCCTGACCCGGGTGTCGCTTTGAAGCCCCCCGTACCCCAGCCGCAGTTAAAGTACAGTCCGTCAACCGGGGTTTTGGAGATAATGGGGCACGCATCAGGGCATACATCAACAATTCCGCCCCACTGCCGAAGCATTCTGACCCGACTAAAGACCGGGAAAAGCTCGACGATTGCAGCCACATTACCCTCTATTATCGAAAAGCTCCCGCGCTGACCGTAGCCTGTGTAGGCATCGATACCCGCGCCGATGACAAGCTCGCCTTTGTCCGATTGGCTGACATATCCGTGAACGGCGTTTGACATCACAACCGTATCAAGGACGGGCTTCAGGGGCTCGGAAACGAGCGCCTGCAAAGGGTGACTTTCAACCGGCAGCCTGAAACCACCCATCTCCGCCAACACGCTTGCGTGTCCAGCCACCACCACCGCCACTTTTTTGGCCCCGATATAGCCGCGATTGGTCTCCACTCCCCGGACAGATCCGCTCTCTTGGCGAATGCCGGTCACCTCGCAATTTTGAATAATATCCACCCCGCTTGAATCAGCGGCGCGCGCATAGCCCCACGCCACGGCGTCATGCCTCGCGACACCGCCTCGGGGTTGGTAAGAGGCGCCCAACACCGGATATCGGGTATCGCCCGATATGTTCATGGCGGGGACTATCTCTTTGATTTGATCTGGCAGCAGGATTTCGCTGTCAATCCCATTCAACCGGTTGGCGTTCGAGCGTCGATAGATATCACGCATATCCTGCAACGTATGCCCCAAGTTCATTACGCCACGCTGACTGAACATCACGTTGAAGTTCAACTCTTGACTTAACCCTTCCCAAAGCTTGAGCGATTTTTCATATAAATGGGCCGACTCATCCCAAAGATAGTTCGATCGGACAATAGTCGTATTGCGACCTGTATTGCCACCACCGATCCATCCCTTCTCAAGGAGTGCAACGCGGCCAACATTATGCTCTGACGCTAGATAATAGGCTGTCGCGAGACCATGCCCTCCCCCACCGACGACTATTACATCGTACTCACCGGCAGGTTCCGGGCTTCGCCATGCTTCCGCCCAATCCTGATGATAATTAACTGCGTTTCGGGCCAGACTAAATACGGAATAACGATCTTTTTTCACACTGTTTCCGTCGCGATAGACTTTAAACAAATAGTGATGCCGCTAGGCGACACTTCCTCGGAGAACCGTACAGCAGGCTCATCCACTAGACGTCTACGTCTCAGACCTCACGGTAGACCGGAAAGCGAGAACAGAGTTCGAGCACTTTTCCTTTCACCGACTCTTCTACCGACTGATCATCGATGTTCTCGAGAATATCGCAAATCCAATGTGTAATTTGACTCATCTCGTCAACCCCAAAACCGCGAGTCGTACCCGCTGGTGACCCAATCCGAAGACCGCTGGTTACAAATGGGGACTGTGGATCATTAGGTACCGAGTTCTTGTTAACTGTAATGTTGGCGCGACCCAATGCCGCATCAGCGGCCTTGCCGGTCACGCCTTTGCTAATTAAATCAAGCAAGAACAGGTGATTATCGGTACCACCTGAAACAATGTCGAAACCTCTGTCCAAAAAGACTGCTGCCATCGCTCGCGCGTTCGCGATGACTTGCTCCCCATATGAACGAAACTCCGGTTGAAGCGCCTCTTTGAATGCAACTGCTTTACCCGCAATCGCATGCATTAGAGGACCGCCTTGAGTGCCCGGAAACACAAGAGAAGAAAGTTTCTTTTCAATCTCAGGGTTGGCGCGAGCCATTATCATGCCGCCTCTGGCGCCTCGTAATGTTTTATGCGTTGTGCAAGTCGTCACGTCTGCAATACCGAGCGGGCTGGGATATAAATCAACTGCGACAAGCCCGGTGACGTGAGCCATATCTGCCAAGAAATAGGCGCCAATGCTGTCGGCTATGTCCCGAAACCGCTGCCAATCTAAAAAACGGCTGTAAGCCGAAAAACCGGCAACTATCATCTTAGGCTTATGTTCTTTTGCCAACTGCTCTACTTGATCATAATCAATTTCACCGATATCTGTATTCAGTCCATACTGAACCGGCTGATAAAGTTTGCCTGAGAAGTTTACTGCCGCACCGTGAGTCAAATGACCGCCATGAGCTAAGCTCATTCCAAGCACGGTATCGCCAGGATTTAATAGCGCCATGTAAACAGCCGCATTTGCGCCAGAACCGGAATGAGGCTGAACGTTGACATAATCAGCATTAAATAGTTGTTTTGCACGATCGATGGCGAGCTGCTCTGCGACATCAACAAATTCGCAGCCTCCGTAGTATCTTTTTCCGGGATAACCCTCGGCATATTTATTCGTAAGCACTGTCCCCTGAGCTTCCAGTACTCGTGGACTTGCATAGTTCTCCGAGGCAATTAATTCAATATGTTCTTCCTGCCGACGGCTCTCATTCTGAATGGCTTCCCAAAGCTCTGGATCAAAGTCTTCTATTCGATCATTGGTACTAAACATAGTTTCTTTTTCCGTTAAATTAGTAGTTGAATTGCTCGGCGAATAAGCCTGCCCGCACAGCGGTCGATTCTACCGGACTCAACGCCTCGACCCAATACACCTTTTAGTGCTATCGATCAAAGAATTTTATCGTCCCGGTTGACCCAGCGAGCAAGGCTGTAAAGTGAACGCTCCCCATGATAGTTAAGATGCTCCTCTGAGTAGCACCACTCCCTGCCAACGGGACAAGAAAGGCGGGACCGGCACACCAATCCGCAACCCGTTTGATCCTCAATCCGTCTCGAAACGCAGCCATTAAGATCTGGCAGCGCATCAGATCTAAGAGCGCTTGCCGGGCAATTCGAGATACAAGGCTTCTCAACACAGCTATCACAAGGCGAATGACGGATTCGAAACGCATTTGTAACCGGCAACTGAGACTGGGTCAAAAATGCGGCGCGATAAGCAAACCAGGGGCCGTACTGCGGATTGATGTCGAGCCCGAGCGGTGAAGGCGCACCCCACCCCAACGATCGCCCTATTTGCTGTAAGGGAATCAAGGTGTTGCCGGGATAAATGATCCGTGGTGATTGATCTCCCCAAAACAAGCGACTGACCTCGAGACTGGTTTCGGTAGAAAATTCATCAAACCGATCATCACCGAGTCGGTTATTTTCTTTTAAAAAGTGCCATAACGATGAGCCCGCCATGCCGAGTAAAACCAGTCGATCGTTGGGGTGAGTGGAAATTCCTGCTTGATCCCAGGCTTTTTGAAGCTCTCGATCAAAATCATCAACACAAATAATAGCGCGAAGATTCATCCCTCGATTCTCGAGCCAATCGTGTCCTCCCCGTATATCAGTATGATTGTTTTCAGCCATTAGAATCTGTGTTGTGGCAATAATCACGTATTACGCATACTATCTTTGAACCTCGATTGCATCAATTTCCTATCCATTTTGCAAAAATCGTATCAAGTAACGAAAATGCACCTTTACAAAGTTCGTGCGTCAACCCCATGGCCTCATCAAGATGTTGACTCATAGTCATTCCCGATGCGTGATTCATGGTCATCGAGGCGCAAGAGGGCTAGCGCCGGAAAATACGCTGAAAGGGTTCGCCCGCGCCTGTCAAATTGGGGTTGATGGTCTTGAATTGGATGTCTTAATTAACGCGGAGGAACGAGTGGTGATTCATCATGACCACAGACTTAATCCCGATTTAACACGAGACAACCAGGGGTTCTGGGTGGATACACCTACCCCTCTCATAAAAGATCTCGACACCGTGGAACTGAAATCCTATGACATTGGTCAAGTCAAACCTGGCTCTAAGACCCATCAGACCTTCCCAAGACAATATCCAAGCGACGGGGAGTCAATTCTATTGCTCAGCGACCTCGCGGAATGGTGGAAAAACCTGAAACCGGTCCGTCCCATCATTAACATTGAACTGAAATCCGACCCTGAGTGTCCTGATCATACCCCGCCTGTTAAAGATTACGTTGGGATCGTCATTGACGAAATAAAACGATTCGCTCTCATCGAGCATGTGTGGATACAAGCTTTCGATTGGTCTCTCTTGATCGAAACTAAGCGCCAATGCAAGGAGATCCCCACCGGCTTTCTCAGCGCTGAGCACGATGATGGCCCAACCATTTGGAGGGAAACACCGTCCCCGTGGCTAGCAGGATTCGATCCGTTCTGTCATAACGGAAAAGTCGCCGACGCGGTTGTCGCCGCTGGCGGGGACTACTGGGGCCCGTGGTACGGTGACTTGTGTCAACAGAGTGTGACTCACGCCAGGAATCTAGGACTGGGCGTTCACCCCTGGACACTCAATGAGTCTGCCGATATCAAAAAGACTTTGGAGTGGGGCGTGACAGGGATTACGACTGACTATCCGGATCTTGCCAGGGAAATCTTCCGCGCGAATCAAATAGCGGTGCCAGACGCCCTTGATTGCTCATCACATTGATGAACGAACATTGCCAATGAGTGAACCCATCATATCTGTTCGAAATTTAAGAGTATCCTTTGAGATGGCGACTGGAGAAATTGAGGTGCTCAAAGGCGTCGATTTTGATATTGGAAAAGCGAGCACCATCGCACTGGTTGGAGAATCCGGATCAGGTAAATCAGTTACAGCGCAGGCCATCATGGGAATCTTACCCTCTACCGCGCGGATCACCTCTGGCGAGATTACCTTTCGGGACCCTCGATCCGGATCCATAACGGAGATTTCAGCCCTCTCCCAAGATGATCCGACTCTTCGAAAAATACGAGGCGGGAAGATCTCTATTATTTTTCAGGAACCAATGGTGGCGCTATCCCCCTTGCACACAATCGGCGATCAAATCAGTGAGGCGCTTTTTTTGCATCAGGAAACGAGTCGGTCGGAAGGACTCTCGCGAACCGAAGCCATGCTTGATTTGGTCGGCTTTCCCAACCCTTCTCAGGCGCTCAGAACTTATCCGTTCGAATTGTCAGGTGGATTGCGCCAACGGGCAATGATTGCGATGGCTCTCGTCTGTCGACCTGCGCTTCTCATTGCGGATGAACCAACGACTGCACTTGATGTGACCGTGCAAGCCCAAATATTGAATTTGATCAGGGATCTTCAACATGATCTCAAAATGGCTTTATTACTAATCACTCACGATCTTGGCGTTGTCGCAAATATGGCTGAAGAACTCGTAGTCATGTATCACGGTAAGGTTGTAGAGAGCGGCTCCGCAAAGGATCTTTTTGAAAACCCACGTCATCCTTACCTGTCAGCGCTATTTAAGGCAGTGCCCCGTTTCGGTATGGACAAAGATGATCGACTCGTACCTGTTCGCCCCATTGACCAAAAACTGGGTGCACACTTCCAGAGAAAACCGGCCATCAAGTCCCAATCAAGCACACTTTTAACGGTTAACGGGTTGAGCAAACGTTTTACGATTCGCTCCGAAGGCTTACTTACTAAAGCGCCCTCAACAAGCATTCAGGCCGTGGATGACGTCAGTTTCGAGATAGCACAAGGCGAATGTCTTGGTCTTGTCGGTGAAAGCGGTTGCGGTAAAACAACGCTCAGCAAGATGCTCATGCGCGCATTATCGCCCGACTCGGGGAGGATTCAATATAGAGGGCCAGATGGTCCCATTGATATCCTCAGTCTTGAGGGCAGCGACCTTATGGCGATGCGAAAAAAAATGCAGTTGATCTTCCAGGATCCCTTCAGTTCATTGAGCCCCCGGATGACCGTGTTCGATATCGTTCGCGAACCCTTTGTGATCCACAACGAAGGTGATCTCGAAGCACAACGTGATCTCGTTCAGGAATTAATGCAACTGGTTGGACTCGATCCAAGATTTCTCAATCGTTACCCCCACAGTTTTTCGGGTGGACAACGCCAACGAATCAGTATTGCTCGCGCGCTTGCACTCCAACCTGAACTTCTCATATGCGATGAACCGGTGTCAGCATTAGATGTATCAATTCAGGCACAAGTGCTCAACTTGCTTAAAGATTTAAAAAATGAACTCGGACTCACTTACCTGTTTATCTCTCATAATCTGGCAGTGATCGACTATATCGCTGATCGAATTGCGGTCATGCATCGTGGTCGTATTGTTGAGATCGCGCCAAGGAGCGAACTTTTTTCGAATCCGACTCATCCCTACACACAATCTTTACTGCACGCCGTGCCTCACCCTGATATCGCCCGACCGCTCGACTTTAATGCTATTAGTGCCCTAGGCGGCAATGATCCCGACCGCTGGCCTGCTGTATTTCGTTTTGAAGCTGGCGAGAGCGCTAAATGGATCGATCTTGGCAATCAACATCATGTCCGTGCACATGCAACATAATTTCAGGAGATTGATTAAATTGAATAGCAGAGTGTTGGCGATTTTCGGCTTGGTGGCCGGGTTGATTGGCTCTATCACGGTGGTAAACGCAGAAGCCCCTCTGATCGCGGAACGGGTCTCGGCCGGTGACCTTCCTCCAGAGGCGCAGCGCCTACCCTTGAGCCCACTCAAAATCGACCTTCCTGCACTGGGTCAAACGATTGGACAGCAAGGCGGTGAAATTGAAATATTAATGGCAAGCAGTAAAGACACCCGAATGCTTACGGTTTATGGTTATTCGCGTCTCGTCGGCTTCAATCCTGAACTTGAACTCCAAAACGACATTGCGCTAGCAGTAGATATTGAGGAGGGTCGGCGCTTTACTTTTCATTTGAGACCTGGGCACCGTTGGTCTAACGGCAAACCGTTTACCAGTGAAGATTTTCGTTACTTCTGGGAAGACATCGCAAACAACGAAATGCTGTCGCCTTTTGGTTTGCCAGAAGATTTACTTGTTAATGGAAGTCCACCGAGAGTCGATATTATTGATCGCCATACTATTCGATACGAATGGCCTGCCCCCAACCCTTTATTCTTGCCCTCTCTCGCAGGGGCTCGGCCTTTATACATCTACGCGCCCGCTCACTATCTAAAGCAGTTTCATGGAAAATATGTTGACCCGGAAAAACTGGAAGCTATGGTTGACGAAGCTGGCGTCCGCAACTGGGCAGGTTTACATACCCGGTACGGGCATCAATACAAATTCGATAATCCGAATCTGCCGACTCTGCAGCCTTGGCGGTGCATCACATCAGCTCCATCAGAGCGATTTATTTTTGAGCGAAACCCTTACTTTCATCGCGTTGATTCGCACGGTCAACAACTTCCGTATCTCGATCGCATTATTGTCAATATTGCCAGTTCAGGACTCATCCCCGCTAAGACCGGCGCTGGTGAATCGGGTCTTCAAGCACGCTATCTGAGATTGGATAACTACCCTTTTTTGAAAGAAGGTGAAAAACGTAATAATTTCGTTGTCAGGCTTTGGAAAATGGGAATCGGATCGCAAATCGCGATTTATCCCAATCTCAATGCGAATGACAGCGAATGGCAAACACTTCTAAGGGACGTAAGGTTTAGAAGAGCGTTGTCTCTGGGTATCGATCGGACGGAAATCAATGATGTAATTTACTTTGGCATCGTGAATGAAAGCGCAAATACCGTGCTCCCACAGAGCCCTCTTTTCGAGCACGGCTATGCCAACGCCTGGAGCACATACGACCCCGATAAGGCTAATGCCCTGCTTGATGAAATCGGCCTGACTGCCCGCAATAAAGAAAACCTCCGACTTCTTCCAAGTGGTCGTCCATTGAAGATCGTGGTTCATTCAGCGGGCGAAAGCACAGAGCAAACCGATGTCATGGAGCTTATTCATGATACCTGGCTGAACCTGGGCTTAAAGATATTCACGAAACCCTCCCAGCGAGAAGTATTTCGAGAACGACTTTATTCCGGCGAAGCACTGATGTCCATATGGACAGGTCTTGATAATGGACTACCGACTTCAAACAGTCCTCCCACTGATTTGGCGCCAACGAACCAGACACAACCCCAATGGCCGGTGTGGGGGCAATTTTTTGAGACCGGCGGTCAAACCGGTCAAGCTCCGGATTTGCCCGAAGTCAAAGCGCTAGTGGCCCTGCTTAGGCAATGGCGGCGCGCGCCGGACCACGCTGAACGCACCGAGGCCTGGCGGGAGATGCTGAAAATTCATGCTGAGCAGGTATTTAGCATCGGCACAGTGAATTCCGTGCCACAACCGATTGTGATTGACGCCCGCCTTCGCAATGTTCCAGACGAAGGTATTTATGCTTGGGCGCCCGGGGCTTATTTTGGAATGTATCGACCGGACACGTTCTGGCTGGAACAATAAATCATCGAGATCCCTCTAATGCTTCGCTATTCAATTAGACGATTATTGACGATGATCCCAACACTGATTGCTATCAGTGTGATTGTGTTTGTCATTATTCAATTGCCGCCAGGTGATTATCTTGAGAGCCATATTGCGACGATGCAAGCTCAAGGCGAGAGCATCGACCAAAAGAAAATCGCGTTTCTTCGCGAGCAGTACGGGCTCGATCAACCGATGTGGAAACAATATCTCGATTGGGCGTTTGGTTTTATGCAGGGCGATCTAGGCTACTCTTTCGAATACGATATGCCCGTCAACGATGTTATTGGCGATCGCATGTTTCTGACCATTCTCATTTCGATTGTCACCATCGTTTTTACTTGGTTAATTGCATTTCCAATCGGCATCTACTCAGCAACCCATCAGTACAGCTGGGGTGATTATGGATTGACGTTTATCGGATTTATTGGACTCGCAACTCCGAACTTTTTGCTGGCACTCGTGATGCTTTATTTCGCTAATGTCTACTTCGGAACCTCAATCGGCGGATTAATGGATCCCAGATTTATCGACGAACCCATGAGTAGCGAAAAGTTGCTCTCAATTCTTGAGCATCTCTGGATTCCGGTAATCGTGATCGGCACCTCCGGAACCGCAGCGATGATTCGCCGTCTGCGCGCAAACCTGCTAGATGAGCTCGGGAAACAGTACGTCACCACAGGTAAAGCCAAGGGCTTGCCGCCGGGAAAGTTACTGCGCAAATATCCGCTTCGCATGGCGCTCAACTTTTTTGTAGCAGACATTGGCAATCTGCTTCCGAGCATCATCTCCGGAGCCGAAGTGACTGCTGTTGTTCTCTCGCTGCCCACGACCGGGCCGCTATTGATCGCTTCACTGCAAAGCCAGGATATGTATTTAGCAGGTTCTTTTTTAATGTTTCTCGCTATTCTGACCGTATTGGGAATGCTGGTTTCAGATCTTCTTCTTGCGGTTCTGGATCCACGGATCCGTCTTCAAGGGTCGATATCAAAGTGAGTCAGTCCACGCCTCGCCATTTCGTCTCTGAAGAGCCATTTGATCCGTACTCGGTCGAAAAACTCTCCAAAAATCAGGAATCTTTGTATCTCGCATCGCAGTGGCGATTGATGTGGTGGAAGCTCAAAAAACATCGGCTCGCGCTTATTTCGGGATTCATTCTTCTTCTTTTTTACCTGGTAGCCGCTCTGGCCGAATGGTTTGCGCCCTACGATCTTCACACGCGTACCCGTTTTATTCATGCGCCACCGCAAGCGATTCACCTATTTCACGAAGGAAAATTCATCGGGCCGTTTGTTTATGGCTATAACTTCAAGTTGGATATGAACACGCTTAAACGTGAGTTCAGTCCCGACGAGAACAAAATCCAACCGATTCGTTTTTTCTGCTCAGGGGACTCTTATCGGTTCTGGGGATTACTCGAATCACGATTTCATTTTGTATGCCCCTCGGCCGAAACTTTGAAATATGACCCTGGAATAGACTCACTCAATCCGACTCCGACCTATTCATTTATATCAAAGTCCCAAGCAGGCGAACTATTCCTTCTCGGGACTGATCGATTGGGGCGTGACCTCCTTTCGAGGATCATTTATGGGTCAAGAATCTCATTAACCATCGGACTCGTTGGCATCGCAGTAAGTTTCTTTTTGGGAATGGTGATCGGAGGATTAGCTGGATACTTTGGGGGTTGGGTCGACGCGCTGGTTCAAAGGTTAATTGAAGTACTTCGATCTTTTCCGGAAATTCCATTGTGGATGGCACTCTCTGCCGTCTTGCCGGTCACATGGAGTCCGTTGCTCATTTTTCTCGGAATCACAATAATCCTTGCCCTATTAGACTGGACGGGGCTTGCGCGTGCAGTACGGTCGAAATTGATGGCGCTTCGCGAGGAAGACTATTGCACTGCCGCCCAACTAATGGGTGCCAAACCAGGGAGAATTATCGGGCGACACTTACTCCCCGGTTTTATGAGTCACTTGATCGCCTCCGCTTCCCTTTCAATTCCGGGAATGATTCTGGGTGAAACCGCGCTCAGCTTTCTCGGTCTCGGTTTACGACCGCCAATCACAAGTTGGGGCGTATTATTAAACGAGGCTCAAAACATTAACGTTGTCGCGCTATATCCTTGGCTGATGCTGCCCGTCGTACCCGTCATTGTTATTATTCTGGCGTTTAATTTTTTTGGCGACGGCCTCAGAGATGCGGCAGACCCCTACAAAAACTAGAGAAATAAACTATGACCGTTAGGATTCCTGATAATTATGTCAGCGGCGGATTTGCCATGGAATACGAAGTGCCGTGGATGACGCCCGGCGCGGTGAAACGCCTTGATGAATTAGTGAAGTCAACCGATAACGTGATTGAAGTCGGCACGGGCGGGTCAACCCTCTTTTTTGCCCGACGCGCTCATTCCGTCATTGGCATCGAACCGGACATGGAATGGGCCGATTCAGTGATCCAAGAAGCCTCTGGTCGCAACATCAACAACGCTCATATTATTGCTGAATCTGATCCCGATCGAGTGCTTCAAATCGCCGGACGGCTTGCAGCATGCACCGTACTGTCGGTTGATCCGGACGATGGCTATGACCGCGATCAGCTTCAGGATATTCTAGCCTCTCGAGCCGACGATCAACTCGAAGTCGTTGTGATGGATAACTATGGCGCGGCCGACCTGTTTTCAAAATCTTACGACTGGTCTAATGACTCCGTTATTGCCTCTCTGCCAGGATCAGGCTGGACAGGGTATTCATATGATGATCCGAAGTGGCGGGGAAAAGGCACGCGGGTTTTTTGGCGACGTCGATAACAACCCGCATCATGACGCCTAATCGAAACGCCGTGCCGCGTAACTGCCGGGCGCAGCTTCGAGGGCCGGGAAATTTTTTTTGCGCCCCGGCTTTCGGGGAACCACTTTTGATCCAACGTATTTAGTAATCCATCGCTGCCAGTGGGGCCACCACGAACCTTCTTTTAAAGTGGCTTTCTGATGCCAACTATCGGGATCCCCTTTAGGCCTCTCGCGGCTACTCCAATACCCATATTTATTGGCCGCCGGGGGGTTAACCACTCCCGCAATATGACCAGACCCTGACAACACGAATTTTGTCGACCCCTTAAACAGGGATGCACCGCCAAAAGTCGATTTCCAGGGTGCAATATGGTCATCAACGGTCCCGAGAAAAAAAGCTGGATTTTTAATCGACGATACGTCGAGCGGAATTCCTGCAACAGTCATGCCGCCAGGTTCCTTAAAGCTATTTTCGAGATACATTTTTCGCAAATACTGACTATGCATTTTTGCGGGCATACGCGTGGAATCTGAGTTCCAATACAAAAGATCAAATGCGGGAGGCTTGTCTCCCATCAGATAGCTGTTGACCACGAAAGACCAAATCAAATCGTTAGCGCGAAGCATATTAAAGGTGGTCGCCATGTCACTGCCGTCGAGATAGCCATCCTGATTCATTCTTGTTTCGAGATTGGTCACTTGCTCGTGGTCAATAAAAACGCCAAGATCTCCCGGATTCGCGAAGTCAATCATCGTCGCCAAAAAAGTCGCACTCGCAACACGATCGCTTTCTCCAATTGCGGAAAGATAGGCCAACGTTGCCGACAAAAGTGTACCGCCGAGACAGTAGCCGATTGCGTTTGTTTCAGAGGAGCCTGTAATTGTCTCAATCGTATCAAGCGCTGCCAAAGGACCTTCGAGCAGATAATCGTCAAATCCTTTCTCAGCCAAATTGCTATCAGGATTGATCCAGGAAATTACAAAAACGGTGTGACCTTGCGCGACCAACCATCCGATCAATGAATTTTTTGGTTGTAAATCGAGGATGTAGTATTTATTGATCCAGGGGGGAACAATCAAAAGAGGAGTGCGATTCACTTTCGATGTTGTTGGTTCATATTGGATCAACTGGATCAACTCATTTTGATAAATAATCTTCCCTGGCGTCACCGCAACATTTTTCCCGAGCTCAAAAGCATCAGCGTCAACCATTCGAGTTTTTAACTGGCCCTCTCCTCGCTCAAGGTCCGAAAGGATATTCTGAAAACCTTTTAAAAGATTTTGACCGTCTGATTCTATCGTCCGGCGAAGAACATCAGGGTTCGTGAGAATAAAGTTGGTGGGCGCCATGCCATCGATATACTGCTGGATAAAAAAATCAATTTGGGTTTTCTTTTTTTCATCTAAGCCTTCAACCGACTCCACGGACGTCATGATGTACCGAGCGACGAGCAAGTACGACTGTTTAATAAAATCGAAGATTCGATCCTCGGTCCAACTCTTGCTGCGAAAACGGTAATCATCCTTCTCTGGCGTTACCACTTCCTTACCTGGAACGCCAAGTTCGTCGTTTAATGCTCGTCCCCAAAGATCAAAGGTATCTTTCCAGAAGTTGACGTTAGCTTCGATCGCCGTGACGGGATCAAGCCGGATTTCACTCATGCCTTTTAAAAATTCGTTACTAAACATGTACTGATCAATTTCACGCTTGAATGCTTCGGGTTGATGAGCTAGAAAATCAATCATCAGTTGCTGAGTCGATGCGGCCACGGTCTGCATTAACTCGTTGAACGCCAACTCAGGATCGCTGCTCGGCACTTTTGGCTTTTGGTTCACAATTTTACTCTTAATTGTTGCAGTGCAACATTGTAGTTTCAAAGCGCCTTAAGATCAAGTGAAGACACCGCCGCTGCTGCGATCGTTAGGTTATTATCCTTACCGCTTTTAAGAACGGGCACATCATGACCAACATTTACGAACAGGGATTAGCCCGGAATCAGGCCAATTACGCCCCGTTAACCCCACTGAGTCTCCTGAGCCGGGTCGAACGCGTGTATCCGGACCACCCCGCAGTGATCCACGGAAAACTGTGCTATTCCTGGCGTCAAACAACCGAACGCTGTCGACGACTGGCCAGCGCTTTGGTCAAACGCGGTATTGGTCGTGGCGACACCGTAGCAATAATCGCACCTAACACTCCGGCAATTTTTGAGGCGCATTTTGGAGTCCCGATGGCCGGGGCCATTCTTAACGCACTTAATATCCGACTGGATGCTGCCACGCTTTCATTTATCCTTGAGCATGGCGAAGCCAAAGCCGTCATCACAGATAGTGAATTTTCCCCGCTAATGCGATCGGTCCTGGAAAATGCATCCCGAGATCTGCTGGTAATCGATGTCCATGATCCGGAGGGTCCGGGCGGGGAGTCGATCGGTCAAATTAACTACGATGACTTTCTAGCCAGTGGCGACCCGGATTTTGAAATTTCCTTGCCCGACGATGAATGGGACGCAATTTCCCTCAACTACACATCCGGCACGACAGGTAACCCAAAAGGTGTGGTCTACCACCATCGCGGTGCTTATCTAAATGCCATCAGCAATATCGTTGGCTGGAACATGGCGCATCACCCCGTTTACCTATGGACATTACCGATGTTTCACTGTAACGGCTGGTGCTTCCCATGGACTCTCGCTGCGCTTGGGGGTACCAGCATCTGCCTTCGCAATGTTTCGGCTGGCGCTATTTTCAGCGCCATTGCCGAAAAACAGGTGTCTCATTTCTGCGGAGCGCCAATCATCCTAAATCTATTGGTCAATGCCAAAGATTCCGAACGAAAATCCTTCTCGCACCCCGTCAATGTAATGACCGCTGCCGCCCCACCCCCACCAAGCGTTCTAACCGCAATGGAAGAAGACGGCTTTAAGATGACTCACGTGTATGGCCTAACCGAAACTTACGGCCCTGCTGTCATCTGTGCATGGCACCCTGATTGGAACAGTCTGCCTCCTGAGGATCAAGCAAATACTAAAGCCCGCCAAGGCGTTCCGTATCACGCACTTGAAGACCTACAGATTCTGGATCCTGAAACCATGGAGCCGGTGACACCCAACGCGACTGATCTCGGAGAAACCATGTTCCGAGGTAATATCGTCATGAAAGGTTATTTAAAAAATGAGGTGGCGACAAAAGAAGCGTTCGCCGGAGGCTGGTTTCACTCGGGAGACCTTGGGGTCATGCATCCCGATCAATATATACAGCTAAAAGACCGCTCTAAAGATATTATTATTTCGGGTGGAGAGAATATTTCATCAATCGAAATTGAAGATACCCTTTATCGTCACAAGGACGTCCTCGAAGCCGCGGTGGTTGCAAAGTCCGATCCACATTGGGGTGAAGTGCCGTGCGCTTTTGTGACGCTGAGAAATAATTCACAAACAACCCCAGCGGAGTTAATTGATTTCTGTCGAACTCAACTTGCCAAGTTCAAAATTCCAAAGCACATCATTTTTGAGGATCTACCCAAAACATCAACTGGAAAAATCCAAAAATTTAAACTCAGAGAGCGCGCCGAAGCACAATAATCCAACGTCCGAGCACTTCATCATCCCAGACAATGCCAAAAGTCATATCAACCAACCATACCAGTTTCACAGTCTCTGATCTTGATCAAAGCCTCGCCTTTTTTAGGGATGTCTTAGGGTTTGATGTCACATCCAAAGCCCCACGGTCACCGGATCTGATTCAAAAAATCACGAATGTTGATGATGCTGAGGTCATGATCGCTTATGTACGAGGACCGGGCCACAGCGTGGAGTTAATCGAATTTATCAATCCGAAAAAACAAGAAAACTTTAGGCCGCGAGCGTGCGACCTTGGCTTTTATCACATTGCCTATGACGTCGAAGGTCTAGATCAACTAATTCAAGATGCTGAACATTATGGCGTTTTCCCAGAGGGAGAAATTGTAACCATAGACCAAGGCCCTAATGCGGGTGCCCGGATCGTCTATCTACGGGACAAAGACGGTATTACCTTTGAGTTGATCGAGAAACCAACGCCTCTTTAGCAAAAATCGGATCCGCGACTAAAAATTTCAGGCCGTGTTTCAAGCCCAATTCAGCTATATTTCTCGATATCCACTAGATAACGTCAACAGTTGAGGCTTAGTGAGGTGTGACGCGCCCAAAGTGCCTGCAGTGCCAAGAAGTTTCCCAAACTCTCCGAGAGGGATATTTGGTTGTGGAATATTCTCGATGTTGGGCAAAGCGCTCGATTTTTATCAAAACTGAATGGCACTGAAAAGCCAGAAAGGGTGTCCGATCCATATTTGACCTGCGGTCAACAATCCAGGTGCTGTGCGCTAATTGACCGTTCATTAAATTTGCGTTTGCACGGCTCTTCGATGACGAAGCAACGGGTAAGATATCTCCGGTCTCCCCAAGATAAACAAATGTTCCTGAAAGACGAGCGCTCCCCGCAACGTTTTTTGAGTGAATTTTCACGGCCGTCTTTCTCGATTTGACTTACTGTCTGTAAAAATTAAATCGATTGATTTATAATTATTAGGGGATTATAACGATGCCGGATTCATTTCTGAGGAAGCAATTCAGATAAAGGACGTTCTAGAGATTCTGGCAATCGTTATTGTCACCGCAGCCCTTTGATGTTAACCCTAATTTACTCAATTGTAGCCCTCTAAGACTATGCCCATGCAAGACTCTGAAAAAATTCATACTGTGGTAATTAATCACGAAGAACAATATTCAATCTGGCCAACGCAAAAAACACTACCGGAAGGATGGAGTGCGGTTGGCGTCGAAGGTTCCAAACAACACTGCCTCGACTACATTGAAAAACATTGGACAGACATGAGGCCTCTCAGCCTTAGGAAAACATTAGAAGGAGCAGAGTAGTTACAGATGAGTGATAAACCCTCAACACCCCAAAAACCCTATGAAGCCTTGATAAAACGATGCTGGGACGATAGTGCGTTCAAACAAAGATTGCTCGCTGATCCTGCCGCCGTTATTGAGGAAGCTGGCCTCCCACTTCCAGTCGGCATAACTGAAGTTAAGGCCATAGAAAATGGACCTTCCCAACTGACTATTGTAATTCCACCCAATCCAAAAAATTTGCCAGATGCAAGTTCTAAACTAATCGCAGGCGGTTACTTTATCTTTTCGCGCGGCGGATTTTCGTGTGATTTTATTGTTCATTCTGACGAAGATTCCTAGATCTTCATAAAATTTTATTGAGAACTCATTATGCAAAGCGAACTTTCAGTTGCAGCAAGCAGTCAAACCAAGTTAGACCTTGATTCCCACATTCAGCCCTGTCCCGAGACATATGAGCTTGTTGCTGGGGAAATTGGAGTCAAATATAAGTCAATGTTTGATGATCTAATGCATTCGCTTCCGCCTGAAAAAGCAGATCGTGTTCGTGGTTTTGCAGCACCTGAATCAGACATTTGGACCGACGAAACCGTCTGGACGGTCAAAGGATCCGGCGCTCCAGGCGCGGTTAGTCCGGAGGGTCGCATTCGAACCTTGGATCATATGGGTGTCGCCCGATCCTTGATTTTTTCAGATCCCGGAGTACAGGCCACAGCCATGGGTACGGGCGAACTCGCTCTCGATACCATGCGGCACTGGAACGACTTCATCGTAAATTTTAGCGCGACCGACCCAAATCGTTTAAGAGGGGTTGCGATTCTCAACACCGAAAGCGTCTCGACAGCAGTTATAGAAGCAACTCGTGTATTAAATGCGGGGGGGCGTGCATTTGTACTCCCCAGCAGCGTCCCACCTGGCGATGCATCTCCTGCGAGCCACGAGATGGATCCGCTTTGGGCAATGTTGTCGGAGGCCAATGCGACAGTTACGCTCCATGCCGGTGGTGAAGAAGGTTTTTTAGCCAGCCAGAAATGGGACGATGGAGTAGCACACCTTAAGTTCGACACTATCGACTACAGCGCCGAAGGTGAACAAATTAGCCCTTACCTGTTTTCCACGATGTCACTCGCCCCCCAAAATTTTGTAACCCTAATGGTAATGGGAGGAGTTTTCGAGCGGTTTCCCGCACTCCGATTTGGAATTATTGAGCTCGGGGCGCACTGGCTGGCACCCTTAGCATTACACCTCGATAACACTTTCAAGATTTTCTCGCGTCGATTCAAAGGGGTGCTGGAATTACTACCGTCAGAATATATTCGCCGCAACATTCGAGTGACGCCGTATCGCATCGAGAATATTGCTGACCATATCGAGCGCTATGGGCTTTCGGAGTGCTACTGCTACAGCAGTGATTTCCCCCACCCAGAGGGTGGACAAGATCCGATCAAGGATTTTGATACCAGCATTTCAAAAATGGGCCCAGCGATCAACGAAAAATTCTTTTGTAAAAATGGAGAGTGGGTACTACCTGCTTTTTCCTAAAAATTTACTTCCCGCATGAAGGCTTGTTCCCGTTTAGTATCAACTTAACACTGTAATGGAAAATCTAGCTGCGCGATTGGCGGCGCTGTCGCCAGAAAAAAGAGCGTTACTCTCCAAGGCATTAGCAGCGAAGAAAGACGGGCATAAGAACGTCAATGAACGTCCATTACCGCGACAAGACCTCAATGCACCCGTTCGACTGACCTTTGCTCAACAACGGCTCTGGTTTCTTGACCAGCTCGAGGCGGGTGGCGCAACATACAATATGCCGATCGCTGTTGAGATGATCGGACCGCTTAATGTTGACTTACTCCAGCAGACCCTTCAACACACTATTGATCGCCATGAGATTTTGCGTGTTTGGATTTCTGACGAAAACGGAAAGCCAAGACAAAGTTTAAGAGAATCGTTGGTAGCCGAACTACAGTTCTCTGATCTATCTAACGACGGCCGTGAGGTCATTGACGAAATCACAAGAGATGAAGCGTCGAAAAGTTTTTGTCTTGCTAACGATCCTCTTATTCGCTTTAAACTTTTAAAGGCTTCAGAAACCCGCCATATACTTCTAGTCACGATCCATCACATCATTGCCGATGGATGGTCGATCGGAAAAGTTCTGCTTCGTGATTTTATTGAAATTTACGGGGCGCTCGTTAATAACCGATCGCCAGTTCTTCCCGTTTTACCGATCCAATATCTTGACTTCGCTAAGTGGCAGGAAACAATTCTTCAAGGCTCGAAACGACTTTCGCTTGAGAATTACTGGAAAAAAAAACTAGTCGGACTCCCTCCTCTGCTCGAACTGCCAACTGACCGGCCGAGACCCGTAACGCAAACCCACAACGGCGCCGTGCATCACTTCTCTTTCACGAAAGAAGAACTGACCAGTATAAAAGCTCTTGCTAACTCTCAGCGCGCAACCTTGTTCATGGTTTTGCTATCAAGTTTCGCGTTAGTGCTATCTCGCATGGCCCGACAGACTGATTTTGCGATCGGAACTCCAACTGCGGGGCGAGATTATCCCGGAACGGGGGACCTGATAGGACTTTTTGTGAACTCGCTTGTGATGAGAGTGAAAATAGATCCATCTCTCTCAGTCTCTCAACTGATTCAGCAGGTAAGAAACACATGCTTGGAAGGTTATCAACATCAGGATATGCCATTTGAGTATCTGGTAGACCAATTGAGGCCAGAAAGAAGCGCTAGTTTTTCTCCGTTATTTCAAACGATGCTAATTTTACAAAACCAGAACACGGATCGAGAAAACTTAAGTGCAGGCGGTGTGAGCATGGCGAGCCTACCAGTGGACTCTGCTACCGCGATGTTCGATTTAACCCTGAAACTTGAAGAGCAAGCTGGCGCGCTTTGGGGTGAAATTGAATTCAATACTGACCTATTCGATCCTCAAACTGCGGAATTAATTGGACAGTACGTCAAGTCTGCTCTTGAATTCATGAGCGAGAATCCAGCACGTTCGATCGATGATAGCTCGCTAATTCGCTCCACCAATAAAGAGACATTTTCGCGCCGCTTGGTCAGTTCCAACTGGTCAACCCCTTCATCCACCCTGCTTGAAAATTTTTCAATCCAAACGCAAAACTTTCCTGAAAAGATTGCCGTGCGGACCAGCGCGTCTCATTATGACTATCATCAACTTCTTAAACGCTGCAATCAGATTGCCACCGACCTATTAACAAGAGGGATTCCGCCTGAGACCCACATCGGAATCTGCATGCAGAGAACCCCAGATCTTCTAGCGGCTTTACTTGGCGTTTTGCGAGCAGGTTGCGCTTATGTCCCAATCGATCCAACTTACCCGCAGGATCGAATTACGAGCATCATTGATCAGGGAGTATTAAGTCTAGTTCTCACTGATCAATCCTCGGAAGAAAGGATGGCACTTAGCACTACCCCGATCCTGGTCATTGATCATAAGTTTCAGTCAGAATCTTCGAACCCAAACCCGCAGATAACATTTCCGTCTATTCATCCTGATCAGCTTGCGTATATTATTTTCACGTCGGGATCGACTGGCCGACCTAAAGGTGTACAAATCACCCATCGGGCATTAAATAATTTTCTCAACGCAATGTCCAAAGAAGCTGATCTGCTATCTACGGACCACCTCGCTGCTGTAACAACCATCTCGTTTGACATAGCAGCATTAGAGCTTTATCTGCCTCTAATGTCAGGCGCAACAATCGAATTAGTTGACAGAGAAACAGCAAGTGATGGTTTTGCCCTTCTCGAACGCCTCAAGAGCTGCTCAGCCACAATAATGCAAGCGACCCCGGCAACCTGGCGAATGCTTCTGGCAACAGGTTGTGAAAAACTTTCAATTGGAAAAGCGCTCTGCGGTGGAGAGGCGCTTGATGCAGAGCTCGCGAAAGATATGACCGATGCGGGCCTGTCAGTCGTAAACCTTTATGGACCAACCGAAACGACGATCTGGTCATCCACGAGACACCTCAACAGTGAGGTTAAAGGACTCTACGCCGATCTTGGAAACCCGATTAACAGTACATCCTTTTGTATTCTTGACGACAATTTAAACCCTTGCGGAATGGGAGTTCCAGGGGAACTGTATATTGGCGGAGCCGGTGTCGGTCGTGGATACATCGGACAACCCGCTTTAACAGCGGATCGCTTTCTGCCTGATTTGGACTCAACCCGACCAGGCGCCCGGATGTACAAAACTGGAGATTTGGCAGTCCTACGACATGATGATCGCCTGGATTATCTAGGTCGAGCCGACTTCCAGGTCAAAATCCGGGGGTATCGAATTGAACTAGGCGAGTTGGAGTCAGTTCTAAAATCCCATAACGCAATTCACAACGCCGTGTCCGTGGTAAGAGACTCTCCATCCGGAAAACAGTTAATTGCTTATGTCGAGCCGGAATCTAATTGGCATGAACTACTGCAAGAGAGTGTTGCGCCGAAAAGCGATCAATGGTTAAACGTTTGGGATGAAAGTTATCGACAACTGAACACGAACGTCGGCGAAGATGATTTCAGCGGGTGGCTTAGCAGTGTCACGGGTGAGCCAATGGCCCATGATCAGATGAAAAGTTGGGCAGACGTGACGGCCGCCAGAATACTCGACTATGCGCCCAGCAATGTTCTCGAGATCGGTTGCGGCACTGGTTTAATTGCATCTCGAATCATTGATTCAGTTTCCCACTATTCAGGAATTGATTTCTCTCAAGAAGCAATCCAGAAAACAACGCATTGCCTTAGTCAACGGGGTCATTCACACTTCACGCTGGCCCAGAGTAGCGCCGACCACATTCCAGAGATGAACTTATCAGCGATTGATATGCTGATTATCAACTCTGTCGCTCAATATTTTCCTTCCTTTGACTACCTTTTAAAAGTCATCGGGCAATTAATGCCGATCCTCGCCCCAAATGCGGTGATTTTCCTCGGAGACTTGAGGCACTTCGATTTTCTAGACCACATTAATAGTCGAATTCTTCTCGCGACTGAAGAAGGACAGACCACCGTGGAGATCTTCAACCGTAAACTTCAACGCGCTCTTGAAGGAGAACAGGAACTCCTCATCTCACCGAATGCTTTTGCTGAAGAGACATTTGGGTCTAGCCGACTGTTCGCTATTGAACTTCTAATGAAGCCAAATGGGCTTGATCGGGAGCTTCAGGATTTTAGATATGATCTTGCGATTCATCTAGATGCTGACCAGGATTTCTGCGCATGGGCAAATTCTCTACCCCGCATCACACCGCCACTCTATGGCGACATTTCCTCGCTTGAGAATGGGCTACTAACGCATCCTTCCGGATTTCTAATCAACGGCCTCGAAAACAGCCGGTTGTCCGGAACGCAGAATTTTCTACAGAATTTAAAAGACTCTGACGACTCAACCCCGATCGCAGATATCCTAAATGATCTACCCATCGATCAGATGAGTGAAGATTCGTTAGAGAAATACCTTACCTGGGCTGAGAAAAATAGAGTTCAGATTCGAATTCGGTGGGATGATACCAACACCGGTTCACTCGAAGCGCTCGTTGCCCCCTCGACATCGCGGCAATTGCCGCACGGGTTCTACCTTCTAAACCCAAAGCCAAAAAGAAAGCTAGTTAACCAGCCTAGATCAGCGTCTAGCGATATAACTTTAAAACGTGAACTTGAGGACGGACTTCAAGCTAACCTCCCCGAATACATGATTCCGTCGGCGCTTGTGGTTTTGGATAAGATTCCCCTCACCCCAAATGGAAAAATCGATAGGAATGCACTGCCTGATCCAGAACTCTCGCTATCAAGAGTAGCTTTTGTTGAACCGGCGACACCGCTAGAAATTTCGATTGCACAAATCTGGAAGGATCTTTTAGGGGTATCGTCAATTAGCGCCACCGATCACTTTTTCAGGCTCGGCGGCCATTCTCTCCTTGCGGTCCAAGTGATCGCTCGGATTCGAGAGAAAACAGGTTTGAATGTCGATTTACAGTCTATTTTTGATTCTCCCGTGTTGCGAGATTTTGCGATCAAGTTGGGAGACATTAGTCGCAATATTAACTTTCTTCCTGAACTTAAGCCCTATTCTGCAAGCAAAAGAAACGCGGCACCTCTTACAGAGCAACAACGGCAGCTTTGGTTTCTTGACCAGTTACATGGTGCTCAACCAACCTATCAGGTTTCAAGCACTGTAGAAATCATCGGGCCTCTTGACCATGAAGCCTTAAGACAAAGTCTTGAACTGATTGTTTCAAGACATGACGCATTACGAAGCAATTTTCAACAAATCCCCACGGGTGTTGTTCGAGTAACACAGGAATTACCGATACTTGATTGGCAATGTTATGACTTAATCAACGAGTCAGACCTAGCCCAACAGATCAAAAAAGCGCTCACTGAAACATTTGACCTTGCCCATAGTCCGCTCCTGCGATGCCATTTGCTGACGGTGACCGCCGAGCGCACTGTTCTGGTACTTACCGCGCACCATATCATCACCGATGAATGGTCAATTGGGATAATTCAAAACGAACTTGCACACTACTACCCTATCTTTAGATCAGGGCAACATCCAACCCCAGATCCACTCCCGATTACTTACAGGGACTACGCTTTATGGCGAGAGTCATGCAAATTAAGTGATGCTTACAAAGAAAGTGAGGCATTCTGGCAAGACCTTCTTAAGATTTCACCGTCTTCGCTCGATTTAGTCACTGACTTTCCAAGGCCGGCAAAACAATCCGACACGGGGGCAATTCTCTCAGGAAAAATAACCAATTCATTGCGCCAACGCCTAAAAAGGCTAACTTCAAAAACGTCAACCACCTTGTTCATGGCTTTAATTAGTGCATGGGCTGTCGTTTTAAGCCGTCGTTCGGGTCAAAAAGAATTAGTCATTGGTGTGCCCGTTAGCGATCGAAGTCACTCAGGTCTAGAAGCGCTCATCGGTTTTTTTGTCAATACCATACCTTTGCGCATTGATCTGACTGGCCAACCCACGATGGAGGAACTCCTTGACCGCGTCCGTACATCGTCGCTCGATGCCTTGCGCCATCAAGCAGTATCATTTGAGCGGATTGTTGAGCTCGTCAATCCCGAAAGAAGTCTCTCGCAAACGCCAATTTACCAATCGGTGTTTGTTTTACAAAACGCGCCTAAAGCCCCTCTCGGGTTTGGTGACCTATCCCTTACGGTCTTGGAAAGTGACCCGGGCGTTTCCAAATTTGACATAACGCTCTCGGTTGAAGAGCAGGACGATTCTATCGAATGTCTGATCGAATACCGAACGGACCTTTTTAGACGTGAGACAGTCGAGCAAATGCTCAACGAATTTGATTTAGTGCTCGATGTCATGACTCGCTCAATCGAGCAACCCGTCGACAATATCCCCTGGGTTAGTGAACAGAATGAAACCCAACTTTTAGAGCGATATCAATCTGACAAAACTGCTCAGCTCGATATCGACGTGCTTTCGAAGTGGAAATCGCAAGTTGAAAAAAACAGTGATCGACCTTGTGTGCAGCACGGCTCACAACAACTGTCGTTTTCACAAATTGACCATTGGGCCGATCAGCTATGCGTGAAACTCGCAGACACCGGATTAAAGCCTGGAGACGTTGTTGGTGTTTATGCGGAACCCACGCCTCTAATGGTCACCGCTATCGTGTCCGCGCTGAAAATGGGTTGCGCGTTTCTCCCATTACTTCCAGACACCCCACGCAATCGCCGTCAACGAATGTTGTCTACTGCTAACTGTAAGGTCGTCATTGACTGCGAAGGGAATTTCGAACAAGCTGGCATCGTCTGCTTGAAACCAGCCACCCTCTCATCCGAAGCGCCTTCTCTCGCGCAGTACCCACACTTTTCAAATGAATTACCTGCTTACATCATGTTTACCTCAGGTTCGACAGGTGAACCTAAGCCAGTAGTTGTCAACCGAGGAAACCTGGCCGCTTTTGTGTCCGCCCGGGAGAATTTTTATCCAGATCCGCCAAAAGAGCACCTTTTACTTCAACCTTTTAATTTTGATGTAGCGATAGGAAATCTGTTCTGGACCCTGTGCTTGGGGGGATGTGTTCACCTTAAGCCGCGATCCTTAACGCGCGATCCTTTCCTTTTACTAGACGCAATCGAGCGTGAAAAAATTACCCATCTTGTGTTGCTGCCTTTACTGTACGAGCCGTTGCTATCAATCGCAACCTCAGACCAATTCGCGTCCTTGACTTGCGTGATTCTCGGGGGCGAACAGATGCCATCAGATCTACCGGAAAGGCACTACGCGGTAAATCCAAACGCAACGATCTATAACGAGTATGGCCCCACAGAAACGACTGTGATGTGTGCGGCTCATCCGGCAATCGACCCGTCGGCATTCGGGCGTCATCCTATCGGGAATGGTATCGGAAAAAGCCATTTATATATCCTGGACGAGCAACTCAATCTAATGCCTCCGGGGATTACCGGAGAACTCTATATTGGGGGCCCTCAGGTCTCGAATGGCTATCTTAATCGACCAAGAGAAACTGCCAGAATGTTTCTACCCGATCCGTTCTCAAAAAAGGCGGGTGCTCGCGTTTACCGGTCAGGTGACCTGGCCAGACTCCGACATGATGGCATGATAGAGCTGCTAGGGCGCCAGGATGATCAGGTCAAAATTCGCGGGAATCGAATCGAGCTAGGAGAGGTGGTACATGCCATCCGAAAATTATCTGGCGTTGAAGAAGCGGCTATCAAGATCGATCGATCTGGAACTAATTCCCGACTAATTGCTTACATCACTCTTAAAGAATCAGAAGAATTGTCAGATGTCGATGTTATCAGGCAACTTGAGAGAGAGATTCCCAGCTACATGGTGCCAAGCGGGGTCATGGTACTGCAGTCTTTACCGCGCTTGCCGAACGGAAAAATAGATGAGCATGCTCTCCCCGACCCTGTTTTTTCATCGCAAGATCAATGCTTACCCGAATCAACTCAAGAGCAGAAAATGCTAGAGATATGGCAACAGGTGCTCTCTTTGGATGAGATCGGCTGCGAGGATAATTTTTTCGAGCTCGGTGGAGATTCAATTCTCTCAATTCAAATTGTTAGCAAGTCTCGTCAATCCGGTCTTGAAATATCTGCGAGTGATCTATTTCAACACCAGACTATTCGTGGGCTCTGCGAACAGGTTCGCACGCCAGAAACAAATAGCCTCGAAGAGCCTGAGGAACCAATCAAGTTTTCTCTGACCCCAATACAGCGATGGTTTATTGAAAGAAATGCGACTGCACCACATCACTTTAACCAGTCACTCTTACTTGAGATCTCAAAGTCGATAACGCAATCGGATGTGCAGTCCGCATTAAAAGGTCTTGCAGCTCGTCATCCGATGCTCAGAATGAGATTAGCAGTCGATTCCCCTGGTCACGCTCTCTCTTATGCTGAGGAGGAGCCCACTTTTGACCTTATAGAGATTCAAAATGACAGCGAAATATCGACTCGCCTTGACAAACTCCAAAGCACACTCAATTTAATAACAGGACCCATTTGGCGGGTTTGTCGTTTTAAGACTAATGATGAATATGATCGCTTATTTATTCTGATTCATCATATGGCTGTAGATGGGGTTTCATGGCGAATACTACTGAACGACCTTGAAAACTTACTTCGAACACCGGATTTTTTTGGGACCCAACGTCCTGTTGGCTTTGGCCACTGGTCTCAGCATCTACACGACTATCGGGTCCCTGACCAACATATTAATTATTGGGCGAGCGTGCCGCCAGCAGTATCACTGCCATCGAAGTCAGCAACTGCTGTAAATATGTGGGGTCAAGAAGAGGTCTATGCACAGGCACTTGATTCGGCGATAACAGAGTCTTTAATTGGGGTAACACCGTCCAAGCTAGGGGTCAGCACGCTAGACCTCCTGCTGACCGCACTTCACTATGCGGTTGCAAAATGGACACAGAAAAGCGATGTCGGATTAACCATTGAAAGTCACGGTCGAAATCTCGATCACTTTGACGTAGATCTCACAGAAACCGTTGGATGGTTCACCGTACTTTACCCGCTAATCCTTAAGGCTGATCCAGATCTCCCATTATCCGATCGTCTGCGTAGACATCGGGACACTCTGCAGAGAGTCCCAAACAAAGGTCTTGATTTTGGAGTCCTTAGGTATCTAAGTGATGATTCATCGATCAAAGCAGCACTTCAAATATCGGAACATCAGGCGATCAGTTTTAATTACCTTGGCCAGTTTAACGCTGACTCAAATAACGATCTGATCATTGGTGAAGCAAAAGAATCAGTGGGCAAAGAAATCGCGTTACTCGGGGAAAGAACCCATCAAATCGACATTAATTGCTATGTCAGTAAGGGTGTTTTTCATTTCTTCTGGACTTACTGTCCGGCATTGCAAACAGAAGAGACAATCGCGTTGCTTGCCAACACTATGGCGTCTGAACTTCAGCTGCTTAACGAGATTGCTCAGAATTCAGAAGGATTCAACGCAATGACAACTGCGGACTTTCCGCACGTCAACTTAACCTGGACAGATCTTCGCTCGCTTGACTCTAAATTTGCGCCACAGCAGATGACCGCTGCTTACCCCATGTCAGTCACGCAGCAAAGCATGCTCATACAAAGTCAACGCGCGCCAAGAGCGGGCGGATATGTCGTTCAATTTGCATGCAATCTCAATGGCAACCTAAATGTTAAAAATTTCAAGTTAGCGTGGCAGCATACTGTTAATTGTTATGAATCACTCCGTTCGGCGCCGTATACCACTCAGAACGATGCTCTGATACTTGCGATATTGAAGGACGTAGCCGTTGCATGGACAGAATTAGACTGGATCGCATTATCAACTATGGATCAATCAAGCAAGTGGTCCTTGCTTTTAACTGACGATCGACGGGCTGGCTTTAATGAAACCGACTATCCATTAATGCGTTGCATGCTTATTCAAATCGAGAATCAGCAGTGGAGACTCCTTTGGACTCAACATCACATCGTCAGTGATGGCTGGTCTCTACCGATCATCCTGACTAGCGTCTTTGAGACATATGAACGACTTCAGACTCAGACCCCTCTACCTTTAAGAAAAAAAGCCCCTTCTTATGGTGCCTATTTAGATTGGAAAAATCAGCAAAACCCAAAGCGATCAACTGCCTTTTGGTCGAATTATCTGAGCGAGATTACCCAACCATCACACATCGGACACTTCTTAAATCCGGATAAAGAAGAAACTTTTCTATCAACCCAATTATCCCTTTCGCCATCGACAGGTTACAGCCTGCGCGAGTTTGCAAAATCTCAAAAAACCACTTTAAGCGCCTTAATTGAAATCTCAGTAGGAGTGCTAATTGGGAATTGGACGCTCAAACAAAAAAGTATTTTTGGAACGACAGTTTCTGGGCGGCCACCCGAAGTGAATGCTATTGAAGACATGGTTGGAATGTTTATTAATACCGTACCGGTCTGTATTGACTGGAATGACCAGACCACAATCGAGGTCCTTTTACGAGGTCATCAAGAGAATCAAATCGCACGCTTAGGACATGAACATATTTCACTCTCGGAAACAATCAATCTGTGCTCGCTGCCTCAACGCGTTCAACCGTTCGACTGCCTGTGCGTTTTTGAAAATTATCCCGTCAGCAATGCGCTAATCGATCAGAATGCAGCACTCGTGATGGATCAAATTGAAGTATTTGAACAAACCGATATTCCAGTAACACTCACCATCCAACCCAATACCTGCATAGAGCTTCACCTATCATCGTCTACACACTTTTTTGATAAAAATTGCGCTGAACTCTTCCTTAAATCCCTAAGCGCTCTTCTCGGTAGCTTAGCGAAAAATGAAAATCAATCGATTAACAACTGGTGCAAGAATACTCTGCCCGAATTACAGACCAAGCTTCAAACCCTACGCCCCGGCCGACCCGATCTTAAGGCGCTAGTTGAATCGAATGCAGAAGCATCTGTTTTTGAAGAGCCACGTGGTGATACCGAAGCGACGATAGCCTCTCACTACTGTGACGTTTTGTCCATTGAATTGCCAAGTCGAAATGATGATTTTTTTGCGATCGGGGGTCATTCACTTTTGGCAGCGCGCTTGGCGAGTCGTCTGAGTAACGCCTTTGATGTCGAGGTATCGGTAGCAACGGTATTTGAGCGAAATACAATTTCGACCATGGCAATCTTTCTAGAAAGTCAACGGTGGGCGCTTCTTGATGATGCGGACGACTCGAACGATTTTGAAGAGATTGTGTTTTGAAAGATCTTGATACCCTTATTTCAGCACTCCAAGAGGCTGGCATTTCCATCCGTGTGGATGACGCGGGCAATCTCGTCGTGAAAGCGCCTCCAGGGGCAATGACCGCTCACTTATCTTCTGAAATCAAATCAAATAAAACCCGACTTCTAGACTTCCTGAGTGCCGCTGAATCATCACGAAAGCGTCAACGTAATCGAATTGATAAAAAGACAGAGGCGGATCGTAGCCAGTTATCTGATGCACAAAAAAGACTATGGTTCCTCCACTTATTGGATAACACCTCAACTGCGTACAACATGCCTCTGGCGGTTCAGATTGTCGGTGATATCGAGTTTGATCGACTTGAGAAAGCGCTCCAAGACATTGCCTACCGGCATGAAAGTTTGCGAACCCGATTCGAAGGGCACGGGGGTGCCGTTCAGGCCATCGTTGACTCCACTCCTCAACTCAAACTTGAACTTCTTGCGAACTCCAAGTTACCTCAAGACATTAACGAGCAGATCCGCCATTCAACCCAAAAAGCAACCGAGCATCATTTTCAACTCGCCGAGGAGCATGGAATAAAAGCGTGGCTAAAACCACTCAACGATGGCAGCCATTTATTAATGGTGACACTTCACCATATCGTAGCCGATGGCTGGTCTTTGGCAAATTTAATTTCAGAATTTTCCCGACGGTATGAAGATCCCAACGCAACAATCCCGGATTTGCCCATTCAATATGCAGACTATGTCGGATGGCTACAAAGTAATCATTCAGCGATTGAGCGAAACCTCGATTGGTGGAAGAGCACAATGGTGGGTGCACCCGAAAAGACGTCACTCGCATACGACCGTGCTCGCCCATCAGTTGCTACTTACGAGGGATCTGAGCTATTTGAAACGATTTCCAATGAAACAATCGGAGCGATAAAAAATCTGGCGCTTGAAACCGAAAGCACCCCTTATATTGTCCTACTATCTGCTTTCGCATTATTTATTCAGAAAGCGGCGAACACCGAGCAGGTCGATGAAATTGTACTGGGAACGACAGTTGCCAATCGAGATTTACCTGAGCTCGAGCCCTTGATCGGACTGTTTATTAATATGTTGCCGCTCCGGTTAGCGCCATCGAAACCAGAGTCAGTCCTCGACTTAATCGCCCATGTCAAAGCTGTCTTCCTCAGTGCACACGAACATCGAGATGTGGCGTTTGAACAGATTGTTGAAACAATCAATCCCCCGAGAGCGTTGAATCACTCTCCTCTTTTTCAAATTACATTTGACGTGCAAAATCAGCCAGCCGCTGATTTGACTCTTGGGTCCAACGTCCTCCACCCTATTACCCCGACAATCAAAAATTCCAAGTTTGACTTATCGGTGACCGTTGAGATCTCTGAATATAGTCCGACTGTCCAGTGGGTTTGGAATACTTCAATTTTTGACAAACGAACTATTGAAAACTGGGCAAAAAACTTTAATCACTTTGTAGATCAATTTGCGCAGGCAGCAATACAGCCGCTTAATCAAATTGGCAGTTTGGCACCTCAATTGGAACTCGCATGGATCAATACTCAGAAAAATAACCTTACATCAAAAGACTTGCCTAATTGGATTGCGATGTTTGAAAAAAACGTTGCAAATCGTGGTAACGCGATTGCTGTTAAGGACGAAGTCCAGGCCTTTTCATACGTGGAACTCAGAGACCGAGCGCAGCAGATCGCCCGCGAACTAATCGAGTCAGGGGTCGAGCCAGGAGATCGGGTTATTGTCCTAAAGCACCGGGACGTGGATTTGGTGGCCTGCTTAATGGCGACCCACTACGCGGGTGCGACCTACATACCGCTTGACCCCTACTACCCCGAAGAAAGACTTACCTGGGTCGTTGAAGACTCAGATCCCAGAGTCATCCTAACCGAACGTAATCTGGCATCTCAGCCTTCAATTTCGACGCGACAAGTCTTAGTCCTTGAAGATATCTCGGAGCGACCACTCGCCCACTTTTTGCCTGGTCCAAACAAGGCTCAATCGGCATATATCATCTTTACCTCTGGTTCGACTGGTCGTCCAAAAGGCGTTTCAATTGGGCACCTTGCCCTGACTAATTTTCTTTGCAGTATGACTCGAGAGCCCCAGCTTGACCAACACGATAATCTACTTGCAGTGACTACAATTTCGTTCGATATTGCTGTGCTCGAGCTTTTTTTACCCCTTATTGTTGGCGGCACCACAACGATTGCGAGTCGCCTCAGCGCAATCGATGGGCGAGCTTTAATTAATCTGGTCGATAAAGAACAAATTACCTGCATTCAAGCGACTCCTAGCACTTGGAGATTGATGCTCGACGCTGGCTGGAGTTCAGCAAAAAACTTTAAAGCGTTGTGTGGCGGCGAGGCATTACCGAGTGGATTAGCTGGGGAGATCATATCAACGGGCGCCACTCTTTGGAACATGTACGGCCCAACAGAGACTACGATATGGTCCGCAGTGAAAAAAGTAACAGTAGAAACATCAGCTTCGGCGTCAGGCAATGAATCTCTAGGGATCGGCATCGATAACACCCTTCTCTATGTGCTCGACACGTCCTTCAATCTCGTGGGCACCGGATGCATCGGCGAATTGTGGATTGGTGGCATCGGACTGGCTCAAGGTTATTGGCAACAACCATTACAGACGGCCGAACGATATCGACCTGATCCGTTTTCTGATGAACCGGGCTCTCGAATGTACGGCACGGGCGATTTAGTGCGAATCAGGCCAGATCAACATCTTGATTTTCTGGGTCGAATTGACAATCAAGTTAAGCTTCGCGGTTTCAGAATCGAACTTGGCGACATTGAGTCAGCGTTATTGCAGCACCCCCAAGTCATCGCCGCCGCAGTCACTGCGGAAGGAAGCACACCAGAGAGTCAACAGTTGATCGCTTATGTGCAGAGTGAGGTTGGCGAAGAAAGCATTAGGTCAATATTGCGTGAGCGCTTACCTGGCTACATGCTCCCCTCGATAATCATCAGTGTTCCCAAATTTCCCCTGACGCCAAACGGAAAAATTGATCGCCGTGCGTTATCAGCTTTTAAAAAAGCCTTACCTAAACCGGTACGGTCTCGCCCCCCAAAAACGCAAGTGCAGCGACTGCTCACTGAAATTTGGGGGGAGTTTCTCGAATTAGAAAGTGTAGATATTGCAACCAACGTATTTGAACTTGGCGCGCATTCATTGATGCTGAGCCAGGTCCAGCAACGATTAGCTGAAACCTTAGAAAAACCCATCGCACTCATTGATCTGTTCCGCTATCCCACTATTCAAGCGCTAAGCGACTTTCTGGATCAGCAACCAAAAAGAATATCTTCCCGCTCTCTGATTACCAAAGCCGCCTCATCAGAAATTGCGATTATTGGCGCCGCTGCAATACTGCCCGGTGCGCCAAATATAGATGCGTTTTGGGATCTACTCAAAAAAGGTGACAGCGGCATCCAGCAATTCACGATCGAGCAACTCCGAGACGCAGGTCTAGAAGACACGCTGATCACAAATCCCGCTTTTGTTCCAGCGCATGGCGCCATTAGTGATATTGAATTTTTTGACGCAGGATATTTTGGAATTTCTCCATCCGAAGCCCGACTCATCGATCCGCAGCAACGACTTTTTATGCAAAACGCGGTTCATGCGCTTGAAAACGCGGGATATGCGCGTTTTGACAAAGCTCAAAATATCGGGGTCTTTGCCGGCAGCGGTCAGAACGATTACCTCATTAACAATGTGTTGCCATTTCTAGATTCAAGCGGGTCAGCTGATTCCTATGATGCGATCATTGCCTCCGAGAAAGACTTTCTCACAACTCGACTTTCTTATCTGCTTAACCTGACCGGTCCAAGCCTGAATATCCAGACGGCCTGTTCAACGGGTTTAGTGGCTGTCCACGCAGCTTGCCAAGCGCTTCGCTCTGGTGAGTGCGAAATAGCGCTTTCAGGCGCCGTGGCGTTACGGATACCTCAAATAAATGGGCATCTTTATCAGGAAAATATGATCGTTTCGCCCGACGGAAATTGTCGACCATTCGATCAGCAAGCGAATGGAACCGTTTGGGGTAGCGGTGTCGTCGCTTTTGTACTGAAGCCGCTTGAGCAGGCCATCGCTGACTGCGACCGAATTATGTCGGTGATAAGAGGTAGCGCAATTAACAATGATGGTGCCACAAAAGTAGGATTTACAGCACCAAGCGTTGAAGGGCAAACCCGGGTCATTCGATCAGCGCTTGCAGACGCGTCTGTTAATCCATCTGACATTCAATACATCGAAACCCACGGGACCGCCACCGCGTTGGGAGATATGATTGAGTTCGAGGCGTTGAAAGATATTTGGCATAACCAAAATTCGACATGCTTTCTTGGGGCCGTAAAATCACAGATTGGACATCTTAATTCTGCGGCCGGAGCTGCAGGACTTCTCAAAGTCGTACTAGCGCTAAAACATCAAAACATACCGCCTTCCCCTTATTTTCAATCCCCTCAAGAAAAGCTTGATTGCTTTAACGATCATTTCAAGATCTCAACTCTTCTAACTCCCTGGCCTAACGATAAAGTCCGAAAAACAGCGAGCGTCAGTTCTTTTGGAATTGGAGGGACGAATGCCCATCTCGTACTAAGCGATGGGCCTGAAACTAATACGGCACGCCCGGCCGATCTCTGTCCGCAGGTCTTAACGCTTTCGGCAAAATCTGAAACCGCACTTAACAGTCTCTGCCGAATAGCCGCCGACCAGTGGTCAAGAAAAGATCAATCAGCTGGGGATACTGCTCGAACGCTGATCGAAGGAACATCCCCGATGAAATATCGTGCAGCAATCGTTGCCGCCCGACTCGGGGAAACAGACTTAATTAAAAACAATGTCCTTTCGCTTCGGGGGCAAACGGCATCCTGTCAACCCACCATCGGGTTTTTATTTCCGGGTCAAGGTGCTCAATCATCAGGAATGGCAAAAACTTTATATGACCGTTACACCGTCTTTCGGGAAACGATGAATGAGATGGCAGGAGTGCTCGATGCGGCGCTGGGTATTGATCTAATCAGTCTTTGTTGTCAGGACCGCTCAGAAGTGAAGACAAAATCTCTTGAGGAAACATGGGTCACTCAACCTGCCCTATTTGCCACCGAGTATGCTTTGGCATCCTTGTGGACCTCGTGGGGAGTCATCCCCCAGGTCATGATCGGTCACAGTTTGGGAGAAATTACGGCGGCATGCCTTGCTGGGGTTTTTGATCTCAATACCGCACTAGATCTTTCGGTTCAACGGGGAAAGATTTGCTGGGAACAAGAAAGAGGATCAATGGTTTCGGTGGCCTCATCGAGATCAGCAATCTCAGCGTTGTTAGTCGATCATCCAAAAGTCGATATCGCCGCAATTAATTCCCCCTCATCAACCGTGTTGGCAGGAGAATTGAATTCGATCGAATCCTTGATTAGCGATCTCACGACCGCTTCAATTCGATTCAAACGACTCGCCGTTTCTCATCCATTCCATTCCCGATTTATGGAACCTGGCGTCAAAAAACTAGCCGATTTTCTCAGCACGAAAGAGCTAAACCCGCCAAACCTCGATATCATTTCTTGTTTTACGGGTAGAAAACTAGAAGCAAACCAAGCGGTTGATCCCAGTTTCTGGGCAAATCAACTTGTTATGCCGGTTCAATTTGATGCAGCATTAAAGTTTCTGGCGAAAGAAATTCCATTACATCTTTTGGAGGTAGGTCCGGGCAAGACGCTATCCCAACTCGCGACTGACCAGCCGCCAAGCAGCGCTACCATCATTACATCAGGAACAGCTGAAGAAACATCATTACTGGAAGCTGCCGGTCGACTTTGGTGTAACGGCGCTGAAATAGCGATTGAAAAAACACTTGAAACTCCTAATGCCACTCCCTACCGTCGAACCTCGATCCCGCCCTACCCCTTTGAAAAAACAAGACACTGGCTCACCGCAGGTCACGACCCTTCCTCAAAGCGCTTACCTATTAACCAGTGGTTCAGTGCAGTCGAATGGGATCGGACGCTCTCGAAGGAGCCCGGTCCTTTGTCACCGACTGCCTTGTGGCTTCTCTCAGGATCGATTGATAGTCAGCTGCTTGAGATCATGTCGGCACTTGGCATCAAAAACGATAGGTCAGAGACGCTCAGCTCCAACTTAACGCCAACGGGCGTAGTTGTTATATTGTCCGAAGAAAACGCGCTGCCGCCAGTCGTACAAGCCAGGGATATTCTTGTTGATATCTATTCCAGGTATCCAAGAGAAAAAATAAAGATTCGATTCATCGCGGCGCCGACAAAACAGGCGCGATTGTCAGAAGGCCACAAAGTAGCACTTTCAATGATGAGGGGGCTAATGCTGGTCGCTCGCCAGGAAATGCCATCCTTAGAGCTTGGTTGGATTGAGATAGACGATTACTCACTCCTCTCAAGTGAGGATTTATTGGCCGACATAACTTCAACCAGTTCCGATCTGTTTGTCACGTATCGACAAGGCGAGAGATTTACGCCTCGATTTTCATCGATAAAGCTGCCAGCTCCTTTAGGTAAGCCCAAAATGCTTCAGCAAGGCGGCTTGTACCTGATCAGCGGTGGTACTGGAAGATTAGGCTATCTCCTCGCGAGTTACCTAAATCAGACTGTGAATGCTCGATGTATTCTCTTGGGGCGAACCGCTCCAAAATCAATACCAACGCATCTTCAAGATTTTTGCGAATTCGCACAATGTGATGTGGGCCTGGAACAAGACGTCAGTCGAGTTGCAACAACCCTTGCGAATAGAAAACTTGTCGTGAATGGAATCATACATGCGGCTGGAAACCCCAATCTGATAGCGTCGATCGAGGAAACGCCTACGAACTGGCCGTGGCCATCTATCCCTGCAAAAGTTGAAGGCGCGAGAAACCTCGGCAAACATTTCGGATCTCAAAGCGATTGGGGACTCATGATCTCATCTCTCGCTTCCCAGCTCGGGGGTTTAGGTTACTCTGAATATGCGGCCGCAAACGCCGGTCTTGATGCTGTCAGCAAAGAAATCACAGAACAGTTTCGCAAACCATGGCTCACAGTCAATTTTGACGCCATTGCCTTTGATGACTCCCATCCCTCTAGCTGGATATCCATACAAGAGTTAACTCTGGTATTGGATCGAATTCTCAATGTGTCCTCGTTGCGTCAGATCACTGTCTCAACGACCCCGGTCGAAAAGCGGTTAGCGCTTTTTTCTGATGCTTCCGATGACGTCACACAGGAATTGACGATCGTTCATCGGGAAGGTCTCTCCTCAACCGAATCAATGATCACCTCTATATGGGAGCAGTTGTTGGGTTACGATTACATCAACTTAGATGATGATTATTTTGATCTCGGCGGCGACTCGCTAAAAGCGATAAGAATTATTGAAGCGTTGCGCGAACAGTTGAATCATCCTGTACCGATGACATATCTGGTGGAATACCCTACCGTCCGTCAACTTTCAGATGCGATCGAACGGGGTGAGCCATCCAGTAATGGACGTATCGTGGTATCCCTTAATTCAATCAAAAGTCGTCATCAGTTACTTCTGCTTCCCGGTACCGGCGGGAGCGTCATGTACCTGACCGAACTCGCCCGCGATCTTGGAGCCCTGGGCTATGAATGCATCGGCCTACAAGCCCTTGGACATGATCCCAAAGGTCTACCCAGAAGCGCCATAGAAGATATCGCGGCAGATAATCTTCTAGCACTAGGAGCGATAGACCCTCAAGAAGTTACATTGGTTGGACATTCACTCGGCAGCTGGACTGGATTGGAGATGGCAAAACAGCTTCGAGATGGCAGCCAAAAACCGCCCCATCTTATTGTCCTGGACGCAGCCGCACCTGCCGAACGACCCACAGACGAACTTCAAGGATGGAGTGATTCCCAATGGCTTCAATCTGCCGCTGAAAATATTTTTGCAACCTTCAACCTAAAAAATCCGCTTGTCGAGGATCAACTTGTCGGTAGGGGCTGGAATGAACTCATTTCCCTTCTGCACCTAACAATGGTTGAAATGAATCTCCTTCCTGAAGGTAGTAATTCGGAATTCGTCGGCGAAATTGTTGGCGCCTTTAAAAGTCAGTCTCAAATAATATACAGCCCACCAGCGGAAAAAATAACCGACATTAGTTTGGTAAGAGCCAACCAACAATTAGCGTCTTTTGTGAACGGAATCCCTGAGGTCTTTATTCGAGATCCCGCGTGGGGCTGGTTTCAATATGCGGTGGGAAACGTTAAAATACAGAATTGTGAGGGAAACCACTTAAACATGGTTTCGAAAGCAAATAGTGCCAGCCTGGCCGACTGCCTCAAAGGTTGCGTAGAAAGGTTTTTAAATAAATAACTCGCTTTATAGGACCCATCGTTCGAATCGGTTAATCGAGACCTAAAAAATCGACTAAATGCCGAATCCCCGTTGATGGATTACCTTTTTTAATCGCTCTAAATCTTGTTGATCCCATCTTGCCACACTCTCAAATGAAGGGCTTGTATGAATTTTATGATTGAAGTTCCCGCATTTTGCCAACAAGACGCGCCTCGAGACTGGGCGACCCTTCCACAAACACTGACCGATGCGCTCATCAAGGCTAATCAGGACGCTAAGTTAACATTCATTGACCAACAGGGTCGTGCAGTGGTGCAAACCTATCAAGACCTGGTAGTAGACGCGCAGACCATTGCATCTGGTTTGAGAAAAAGCCGGATTGAGGGTAACTCCCCGGTACTCATCCAACTCACCTCAAGCGAAGAGATTATTAAGGCTTTCTGGGGATGCTTGTTCTCTGGATTGCAACCGATTATTTCCCCAGTACCTGAAAGTTTCGACTCTGAAAGTCGTCCAGTTGATCAACTTCGGCACCTGTACAGCCTCATGGACCGACCCGCAATATTATCTAATTCGGAACATATGTCGGCAATCAGACGTTCACCCTTGCTCTCTGAACTTCATGACGCTGATTTTTTTGACTTAAATCAGTTAAGGCAGGCTTCAAACGATCGTCAGATCCATTGCGCAAAACCAGACGACATCGCCTTTTTCACCCTATCATCCGGAAGTACCGGGCTACCCAAGGCGATCCCTCTTTCTCACTCGAATATGATCACGAGAGGACGAGGGGCCAACATCTTATGCAAGAATCAATCTGATGACGTCATCCTTAGCTGGCTGCCGTTTGACCATATTGGCAATATCTCCGCATATCATGTTAGTCCCATCCTTTGCAGTAGTGATCTCGTCTACGCGCCAAAAGAATATGTTCTTGCCAAGCCCACCCGCTGGCTGGATCTAATCGATAAATATCGAATCACACATTCATGGGCGCCTAACTTCGCGTTTGGCTTAATTACCAAGCAACTCCAAAAAAACGATCGTGCACTGGATCAACATTGGGATCTTAGTTGCCTAAAGGGATTGCTATCTGCGGGAGAGTTAATTTCCCATTTAACTGTCCGGTCATTTGTCGACGAAACACAGCGTTACGGATTAAAGCCGAATTCAGTCATTTCTGCTTTTGGGATGGCGGAGGTTTGCTCGGGAGTGAACTATCATCTCCCTGCTTCGGGCGACTCTATTCAATTTGCACACCTCGATCGAAATAGTCTTGACGGCGACATTAGTTTACTGACACCTGAAGATCCAAAGAGTATCTCATTTGCAAACCTTGGACCGATTGCGCCGGGGATGGCAATGCGAATCGTTGATTCGTCGGGTCAATTGAAAAACGAAGGTCAAGTTGGTCAATTTCAGCTCAAGGGCGACGGCCTAATGCGGGGTTACTATAAAAACCCGGAAGCAAACGAGGTCTTCACCGAAGATGGCTGGTTCGACACGGGTGATGCCGCATTCATTCTCGACAAGAACCTCTACTTACTGGGACGCACAACTCTTGGCATCGTTATCAACGGGGTTAATCTATCCAATCATGACGTTGAAAGCGTTGTTGAGGAACTGGAAGACGTCACTCCATCATTTACCGCCGCTTGTGCCGCATTTCCACCAAATGAAGAGTTATTAAAACTAGTCGTTTTTTTTCACACTAGCTTATCAACAGATCCGATCGAGTTTAGTAATCTCAAAAGACAAATTCAGGGCAAACTAGGAAAGCGACTGGGTATCAGAGCTGACTACCTCATACCTTTACCTCAAGGGTCGATACCAAAAACAGCGATTGGAAAAATTCAACACAAGAGGTTGATAACGCAATTTCAAAGTGGAAATTTCAATTCAATAATTTCCAATCAAAAAGCGGTATCGGTTCCGTCTCAAAAAAATGAGGTCACCGGCCTAGCGGGCGACCTTGTTGAGATCTGGTCGGAACTTCTCCCGGGCGTCGAGATAAAGATCGAAGATAGTTTTTTTGAGATGGGCGCTGATTCTCTTGTATTAATGCAGGCGCTTGGATCAATTAACGACCGAGTTGATACACAAATTACTGTCGTTGATTTATTCAAATATCCAACAATCTCGGCACTTACTCAGGCACTGGAAACTGGACAATCTACGATAGCCACGGAGAAAGCACGATCTCGGCTCAAGTTGATTGAAGACTTGGGAGCAAACAGGAACGATGCGATTGCTGTCATTGGAATGGCAGGTCGATTTCCAGGTGCGGACTCTATCGAAGAATTTTGGGGAAACCTTCTCAAGGGCGAAGACTCAATTACTCGTTTTGACGAGAAAGATTTGAGTCAAAGCGGATTCAGTCGTGGCGTCTATGATCGACCCGAATATGTAATGGCAAGTCCGCTCTTGAAAGATGCGAGACGGTTTGATGCCGAGTTTTTTGGATACTCCAGTTTCGACGCAGAACTTATGGATCCGCAGCAACGTCAATTTCTTGAGATAGCATGGGAAACTTTTGAAAACGCCGGCTACGATCCCACCACCTATCCCGGCAGCGTTGGCGTGTATGCGGGCGCGGCAATGAATACCTACTTTTTTAATAACGTACTTCCGAATAGATCAAAACTTGATCCCAACGATGATCTTGCGATTGCCACCTTAGATTCAATGGGTGGATTTATGGCAATGGTAGCAAACGACAAGGATTACATCACCACCCGAACTTCTTACAAGCTTAACCTGGACGGTCCCAGCGTCAATGTTCAAACCGCATGCTCTACCGGACTGGTCTGCATCCACATGGCTTGCCAAGCTCTTAAGTCTGGAGAGGCTGATCTCTTCCTAGCAGGATGTTCCTCAATTCAGTCTCCGGAATATGCCGGCCACCTTTATCAACCCGGGATGATTGTCAGCCCTGATGGGCGTGTTCGATCGTTCGACGCTAATGCTGGCGGAACAATATTCGGTAGCGGTGTTGGAGCAGTTCTGCTCAAGCGGCTAAGTGAGGCTGAGCGAGATGGAGACCATATTCATGCAGTGATCAAAGGTTCGGCCGTAAATAATGACGCGGGCGCAAAGGTTGGTTATGCCGCACCATCAAGCGATGGTCAGGCAATTGCGATAGCAGAGGCATTGACGATGGCAAACGTGCCTGCAGATTCAATAGGCATGGTCGAAGCGCATGGAACCGGGACAGTTGTCGGTGATCCAATCGAATTTGACGGCCTTCGACAGGTCTATCAAAACGAGACTGAATCAGTCGGTTTTTGCGCCCTTGGCTCAGTAAAAACGAATGTTGGCCACCTTCAGATTACCTCAGGCACTGCCGGATTTATCAAAGCCGCCCTGGCGGTATCAAAAGGGAAAATTCCTCCACTTGTCAACTTTGAAATTCCAAACCCCGCTCTCGATATTGAAGAATCCCCTTTCTTTTTTAACTCAGAGACAATCGATTGGCCAATAGAAGGTCCACGTCGAGCGGGCGTAAACTCACTTGGAATCGGCGGCACTAACGCGCATCTAATCCTAGAACAGCCGCCAGAGCCATCCCCTCGGGATCTTTCGTCTGACCGAAAACATCACCTCCTGCGGCTTTCGGCTAAAACGCCAGCCGCGCTGTCGCGACTCGCAGGTCGGTATCAGGAGTTCTTGTCAGGCGAGTGTACGGGGGAGGTAGGTGACTACTGTTTCACCGCAAATATCGGTCGGAAACTTTTTGCACACAGACTCTGCGTAAGCGGAAGAACGAATCAGGAGTTAGCCAAGCAACTCCAGAATTGGATAAAAGATTTCAACCCTTCCAACGCTGTAGCAACAACACAATCACTCACTCCAATTGCTTTCGTTTTTACCGGACAAGGTAGTCAATATGTTGCGATCGCGAGAGATCTTTACCTAACTCAATCCACCTTTCGGAACGCTCTAGACGACTGCGCTAATCACTTTTCGAAACATATGCAGATTGATGTAATCGGTCTAGCCACGGACGTAAAACTAACCCAGACTGACCTCCTGCCTACGGATCAAGCGCAGCCGTTAATATTTTCAATTGGTTACGCGTTAGCTCAAATGTGGATGAGTTGGGGCGTAACGCCCGATTACATCTTGGGTCATAGTCTCGGTGAGTACATCGCAGCGTGTGTTGCAGGTATTTTCAGCATTGAGGATGCTGTAAAACTGGTCTCCCTTAGAGCATCACTAATGCAGGCCACGACCGCGAAGGGAGAAATGTGGGCCATACATTGTGATGCGAAAACCGCTCGTCATGCTATTAAAGATCAATCCACAAAGATCTCACTTGCAGCCGATAATGCGCCAAACAGTGTCGTTATCTCGGGGAACGATAGCGCGCTCAAAAGCATAATTAACGACTTGAAAAATCGAAGCATTGTTGCTCAGAAACTAGAGACATCTCACGCCTTCCACAGCCCTTTGATGGACGAGGCGAAGCGGGCATTTGAAAAGTCTTGTTCAGATGTGCGATTTAGCTTGCCCCAAATTCCTCTCATCTCGAACCTCACCGGTTCAATTGCCACAGAGGAAATAACTTCATTGGATTACTGGGCGGAACATATAAGTAGACCTGTCCTTTTTCGCCAATCTATCGAGTCTCTGAACCAACTTGGCATCTCGACTTTCTTAGAGATTGGCCCTCACCCGGCCCTCTCCACACTTGGCCTAATGTGCTCGTCAGTCGATGCAAAGTGGTATCACTCGTTAAATCGAAAATCTGAAAATTGGGACTCGATTATTTCTACCGTTTCAAAACTTGCTGAAACCAATGATATTGATTTGAAAGCTTTTGATCGAGACTACCCTCGCCATAAAGCAGAACTGCCAACCTATCCATTTGACACCACCTCTTACTGGCTCGAACCATTGCCAACTCAACGGCAGTCCAGAAGCCAGAGTAACCGCTCACTTCTAGGCAAAGCCATCCCGCTAGCAACGGTGTCCCATAAGATTTTTGAAAGCGAACTTGATCCGATAGAACTACCCGTTCTTCGTGACCATCTAATCAACAACGTGCCTGTTGTCTCAGCAGCGGGAATGATGTCCATGATGTTATCCGCGGTCGAGGAATCATCTCCTGAGAACCATCGAATCACGTTGGAAGAAATCACTTTTCAAAAACCATTGATTTTGAGTCCTGAAAGTACACTCGTCTCCCAGACCGTCGTCAACCCGGAAGATGGAAAAATAGAACTATGGAGTCGTACCCAGTCGGGTGATTTTAAAAATCTCCACTGCCGTTCGGTCTCAAAAGTCGACTCCCGAAAAATAAAACGAATTTCTTTAGATAGCTTAAAAGCCCAATTTACCGATCTTACGTCTATCGATAAATTTCTAAAAGAGATCAACGACAGGCATATTTTCCTAGGTCCAAGCTACCGTTGGACAGAAAACCTGCAAAAAAACAAAAGAGCAGCGCTAGCGACTTTGAAGAAACCAAGTCGGTTGGGTGGTCAGGACTCTAGCACTGCAATACACCCGGGTTTAATTGACACCTGCTTTGGTTTACTCCTCGCAACCGCGGATCTTCCTAAGAGTCAGACTTGGGTGCCGTTTGGTATTGACCAATTGTCATGCGCCACAGGGAATCTTGCCCGCGCCCAGTACGCGTTCTTTGAGTTGAGAGATTCAGACGCTAAAGAGATTGCGGTTGGCGATGGATTAATCTTGGATTCGCAAGGTGATGTTCTGATTGAAATCAGTGGTCTTCACGCGAGACCTGCAGAGTCCAAATTTGATTTTCAACGTACAGAAAAAAATTCTAGCCCGAGTCGATACATTCAAAAATGGCACGCAGCAAGACCTGAACGCACTCCTGCCTCTGTCGGACATTGGACGCTAGTGGGCCAGACAGACTGGTCAAGCGGTATTGCTGGGAAACTTGAAAACGCTGGCTGTGAAGTGTCCGTTGTCGAGACTATAGATGACCTCTCAAAAATTACAAACGGCGTTATCAGCTCATGCGCATTAGATCAGCACCTTACGACTCATGAGATTATTGATCAAAACCGAAGCCTCATTAAAGCACTAGCGAAGAAGAATGTGTCTCTGAGTAACGGTCTATGGCTGCTGACAAATAATGCTTACTGTGTAACGGGCGAAGAGTTAGTAGACCCTCAGCAAACTTCAATTCGTGGTTTATGTGTCGGTACGCGCCACGAACATCCCGAACTTATTGCTCATCACCTCGACATTACCCCTACGACTCAATACCAGCAAATTGTTGATCTCGTTTTATGCCCGTTACAAGACCCATGTATCGCACTTCGCGGATCAGAAAACTTTATTGCGAAACTAAGTCCTCAATCTCGTTCTGGCGACCAAATCACCAGCTTTCATAAAGATCGTACTTACATCGTGACCGGCGCGTATGGCGCTCTGGGCCAACAAGTAACCCACTGGCTAATTGACCGAGGCGTTAGACATCTTCTCCTGTTGGCACGGAAAACACCGTCCCCAAACCCTTTTAAAATTGTCGCGAATGACAATGTGGCAATTTATGACCGAAGTTGTGATCTTGGCAACTTTGATGAATTGCAGGAGATTCTCAAATCCACATTGCCAGAGATTCCAACGATCGCTGGACTTTTTCATTGTGCAGGCCAACTTAATGACGAACCACTAGTGGATTCAACTTCCTCAGGCTTTGAGTCGGTGCTTAACGGCAAAGCACTTGGCGCTCAAAATCTCGATACGCTTTTAGAATCCCAGCCCCTAGAGCAATTTGTAATGTTCTCTTCCGCTGCATCGGTTCTAGGCAATGGCGGTCAATCATCCTATGCGACCGCCAATGCCTTTCTTGATGGGGTCGCCCACGCAAGAAAAACTCGTGGATTACCTGCACTCAGCATTAATTGGGGACCGTTTTCCGGTAGCGGAATGGCAACTGACGAAAGCGCGTCTCGACAATTGAGGATGCAGGGTTTTCAGCCGTTGGAGCCCGCAAACCTTGGTGTCTGGTTGGACGCAATGCTAAGTGAAAAATCACCGCAAGTAATGTTCGTTGATTGCGATTGGTCACAGTACTGTCGCGTTAATCCGGCTAATATATCTCTGTTATCTGACATTACGGAGCCGGGAAACCCCGGCGCCTGGAATAACCCCAATAGTCAAAAAGTGGACTTGCAAGGACAAACGCCCGACGAACGTCGCAAGACCCTCATTGATCTCGTAAAAGGGTCTGTCGCTGGCTTGCTTGGGATTGCTGACCCCCAGTTAATTTCACACGATAAGCCATTATCTGATCTTGGTCTTGATTCACTTTTAGCCGTGCAATTACGAAATCAATTAGGGTCGGCCACCAGCTTATCCTTGCCTGTTGGTCTTGCCTTTAGCTATCCAACTTTAAACGAGATGGCATCCTATCTGGATATCCGCCTGTCCGAGAATGAGAAAAGCAACGTACCCAAAAATTCTAACAACAGCGAAACATTGCAGTCTGCTCAAGCGACTTTGGATGATCTCGATGAACTGCTAAAGATTAATCCATGAAATTTAATCAATGGATTACCTGCCCGGAACCAAAACCCGAGGCAGATTTAAGACTCTTTTGTCTCCCCTTTGCAGGTGGCGGTGCTTCAATTTACCGCGCATGGTCACACGGTCTTGGGCCCAAATACGAAGTCTGCCCCATACAATTACCCGGCCGCGAAAATCGCGCCGGAACCAGCGCGGTCAGTGACTCTAAGCACCTGGCTGAAATGATTGCGAGTCAGATGTCTCTATATCTGGATAAACCTTACTTGGTATATGGACATAGCATGGGCGGCCTGCTCGCTTATGAAGCTTTAAAGCAGTTAGAAAACGCCGGCCATGCGCTTCCGAAAACTGCATTTATTGGCGCGCATCGAGCGCCCCATTTACCGCCACGCAGATCATCTATGATCGGTTTAAGCGATCACGACTTTATCCAAAAAATTAGCTCATTCGGTGGTTTCGAAAAAGAAGTGTTAGACAGTCAAGAGCTGATTCAATTTATTTTGCCAACCTTACGTGCCGACTTCTCTGTCTGCGATGGCTACCAGTATCACCCCTACCAGCCGCTCGATTGCCCTCTAGTCGTATTTTCTGGAACTGACGATCCCGAAGTGCCCCCATCGGATATGGATGAATGGGGTCAGCATTCCATCTATCCATTGCAGCATATCTCATTGCCCGCAGGTCACTTCTTTTTGAAAACTCATGCCACGATGTTGCAAACACACATTCGACAATTTTCTCAGCGATAAACGACGTCATGGCCTCAGGTGAATCTCAAAGTTCCGATATCAAAAAATATCGAAATGCGCTCGCTCAAGCACGAGAGACGATATCGCAGTTGTTATCCGAAAATCAAAAGCTCAATCGATCAACGCCCATTGCCATTTCAGGAATGAGTTGTCGCTTCCCCGGTGGCGCAAATTCTCCAAGCGCCTACTGGCACCTGTTGCGATCTGGGCAAGATGGAATCTCAACTCTCGGTGATCGACGATGGCCTAAAAGTAAATACTTTGACGAAAATCCTGACACCCCAGGAAAAATGTATACCGATCGAGCAGGGTTAGTATCCCAATCTGTCGATTTATTTGATGCTGCATTTTTCGGCATATCGCCTGGGGAAGCGACGGCGCTTGATCCTCAACAACGATTCCTGATGGAAACCAGTTGGGAGGCTTTAGAGGATGCTGGAATTATTCCAGCGACGCTAAACCATTCCAAAACTGGGTTCTTTATCGGGATGTCAGGTGACGATTACGCCAGATTCCACCGCCACAGCGGTGACCCTAAACTTATTAATGCGTATAGCCTGACGGGCTCTACTATGAGCACCGCGGCCGGACGACTATCTTATTTTTACGGCTCAAATGGACCAAGCCTGACGCTGGACACCGCCTGCTCATCATCGCTGGTGGCTTTGCACTTAGCGGTTCAAAGTCTGCAATCCGGGGAGAGCGATCTTGCGTTAGTCGGCGCCAGCAATCTTATCTTGTTGCCAGAGGTTCATGTCGCTTTCTGTCGATTGGGCGCTCTATCTCCAGATGGAGCATGCAAAACGTTTTCAGCAAATGCCGATGGCTATGTTCGTAGTGAAGGCACTGGCTTCGTCGTACTCGAACGACTAGAAGATTGCGAAAATAGAAAAAGCAAAATTTATGGCATTGTTAATGGATCTGCCATCAACCAAGACGGTCGAACTGCCGGACTATCAGCGCCAAGTGCTAGAGCCCAACAGGAAGTGATTCTGACCGCCCTTGATGATGCGAAATTAGAGCCGTCACAGATTGACTACGTAGAAACACATGGAACCGGTACAAATCTTGGGGATCCCATTGAAATTGAAGCGCTATTTGAATCGATCGGACAACGTCGAGATCGTCCACTCTTAATTGGCAGTGCAAAGTCCAACATAGGACACATGGAGCCAACAGCTGGACTCGGCGGTTTAATAAAGATTCTGCTATCTCTCCAGCATCAGGAACTACCAGGTAATTTACACTTTGAATTACCTAATCCACTGATTCAATGGTCCTCAATTCCCTTTCAAGTTGTCTCTAAAACCGTACCCTGGCACGCCCAACATAACGAGCCTCGGCGAGCGGGGCTCAGCGCTTTTGGATTTAGTGGGACTAATGCCCATGTCATTATCAGCGAACATATTAAACCTGCAGATTTTCTTGAACCACCCTCTGATCCAATTTTTACACTTGAGTGCAGCGCAAAATCACCTGGGAGTCTGCAGCAACAAGCCAAAAACTATCTGAACGTCCTCCAGTCCAAAAAATTTTCGACTTTTGATTTATGCGCTTCCGCCCACCTTCACCGATCCAGATTTCCATTTCGAAAATGGTTTTCTGGCAAAAATGATAACGAGATCAAGTCAAAAATCGAGATTTTTCTAAGAGACCCAGTTTCAAACTCGCACTCCTCACCACTCCCAAATGAACGTGTTAAAAGCGTATGGACATTCACCGGGCAAGGTTCTCAATATCTAGGAATGGGTGCGGAGCTATACGATCAAGATGATTTGTTTAGGTCGATCATAGATGTCGCCACTGAAATACTCTCCCCATTTCGAGAAATCTCAATCACCAATCTAATCACGGGGCGAGACCCTAGCGGCTGTATTCATCAAACTGAGTACAGTCAACCCGCCCTTTTCGTCCTTGAGTATGCTCTGGCCCAGCGATGGATTCATTGGGGCTTTCAGCCAGACGCTGTCCTTGGACATAGCATAGGAGAATATGTCGCAGCGTGCGTCTCAGGCGTGATGTCATTGGAAGATGCACTGAAACTTGTAGAGTGTCGTGGGCGACTCATGGGCTCCCTACCATCCGGCGGTGGCATGGCTGCTGTCCAATTGAGCGAAGACGACGTCTACAGGTGCCGACAAGAATTCGATTTAGAAAAAGAGGTCGATTTTGCAGCGATTAATAGTGCTACCGAAACTGTCATTTCCGGCTCCCAAGAAGCAATCAGCAAATTCTGCAAGCACCTTGAGACATCTGGTGAGTCTGCGACCGTGTTAAACGTTTCGCATGCGTTCCACAGTTATTTGATGGATCCCATCCTCGATGAGTTTCGGAAAATATGCGAATCGATAAGTTTGAATAAACCCGAAATTCTGATGGCACTTAATCTGGATGGCTCGGTTAATCAAGACCTCCCTGCCTCGTCAGATTATTGGTGTCGACAGATACGGTCTGCAGTCAGATTCGATGACTGCTATCAGACGCTCAAAAGTTCCGGGCACACTGTGTTTCTTGAAATGGGACCGCAACCAATACTCACACAGATACTCAAAAGCAACCAAGATTCATCGATTCGGGCGCTGTCCGTTCTAAGTCGAGGACAATCCTCGGTAGATAAACTTGCGACTGCGCATGAACGCTTACTTGAGATCGGCGTTACACCTGATTGGGAACAGCGCTATCGCGGTTATCGATTTGTTGAATTACCCGTCTATCCTTTCGACCATCAGCAGTTTTGGGCAAGCAAGGGATTTGAAATGGCATTGAATGATCGCACGACTTCAAATAGTCATTCCGAGTTGAGTCAAAGCCTAAAATGGAAATCGCTTGAACTAGAACCTCCTCTTAAAACTGCAGACTGGTTGATCACCGGCAATTTGTCTACAAAACTTTCACAAGACATTGACCCGGCAGAGTCGCACCTTCAATTCACAAAAGTCGAGTTGAATTCCGCGTGGAAAATATTAAACGCCCAACATCCAGATGGAATCATAATTCAGGCAAGTCCCGATTCTGACAGTGTCGAAACACTTACGCGGCATCTTGAACAAGTACGACTCTTGGTTAGAACAATCGCGTCTAGCAATCTCGCGACGACCGTTTGGATAATTGGCGATCCTGTTAACCAAGGATTGTCGACTCACGCCTGTCGTGGCCTCATGCAAACATTACTGCTTGAATACCCTAGCCTTTGTGGTGGCTTAATCGAATTGCATCAAAACCAGGCTTGTTCTCTCGATAAGGTTTTGGGCACAACCGGACTTAGAGGATGGTTTAGACTCGAATCGAAAACGGTTCAGTACCCGGTAATTGCACGCGATATTCGAGCCAACGAAACACTCAGAACCGACCTTGACTCGGTGATCATTTCAGGTGGCCTGGGTGGCATTGGTCTTTCAATTGCAAAAACACTATGCGACCGTGGCGTGCCGCACATTTGCCTAATTGGCAGAACGACCCCTAGCGAGGCCACTTCAAAAAAAATCGACAAGTTCCGCCATAGTGGATCAACGGTGGAGGTGCACATACTAGACGTTGCAAAAAAGAACTCAAAGACAGTTATTCGTGATCTCGCATCTCGATTTTCTCAGAGTACGTTTTTTCACTGCGCCGGCGTGATGCCGATCGACGGAGAAAATGACATCTCACAGGCGTTTGAAGGAAAAGTCCTAGGGGGACTTAACATTGCTAACGCGATTTCTGAATTCCCCGATATTCATCTTGTCATGATGGGGTCAATTTCGGCAATTACTGGGACACCTGGAATCTCGGCCTATAGTGCGGCTAACGGAGCACTTACTGGAATCGTCGCTAACAGAAACGTTTCGGGCGGGCGAGGGGTTTGTGTTAACTGGGGGCCGTGGCTTGATGGCGGGATCATTGGGGAAGCAGAAATTGATCAGACCCAGGCGTCTGGATTCTCTGGCCTCACTACCAACGAGGCTCTTGATGCATTATCGTTAATCTCATCGAGCATTGATCATCCATGCGTAATCAACGCGGACTGGCAGCGCGTGTCAGAAAGTTTCTCGATCCGAAAATCGCGGACATTGTTTGAAGAAATAGCTGCGCATTCAAAACCATTACCGGAGAAAACTCCCTCAAAGGGCCCACCGTTTCTTGCCGACCTCCCAGATGACGAGAAACTTGGGGCACTTCTTAATCTTCTACGAACGCCCCTTGGTGAAATTCTTGGACTCACACCATCCGAGAGCATTGATATCGACAGAGGTTTTTTTGATCAAGGCATGGATTCGATTAAAGCTCTTGAATTTCGAGAATCAATAGACGATCTAGCAGGTATCCGGCTCGAGGCCGCCGATATTTTTGATTACCCAACCCTCTCTCGTCTCGGTCAATACGTATTGAATCTAATCAGCGGAGACGAAGCGAGTCACACGGATCAGAAGATTAACGAGGACAGGGATATCGAAATTGAGACCCTCAGTGAAGAAGATCTCTCTGCATTGATCGATGCCGAGTATCTTTTAACCCAACCACAACCCAAAAAGAAGAATCGCTAAGTGACTGACCAAAAACTTTCCGCTCTTCGGAAGGCGGCCGCAACAATCGGTCGATTAAACGCGCGAATAGAATCGCTGGAAAGCGAGCATACGGACCCAATCGCAATAGTCGGTCTCGCTTGTCGCGGGCCGGGAGCCGAAAACGCCGATCAACTCTGGGAGATGATTAGCGACGGACAGCATGGCATTAGTGATGTGCCTGCAAGCCGATGGGATGTGAATAAGAACTTTGACCCTCGCCCCGGGGTGCCGGGCAAATCATGTACCCGAAAAGGCGGATTCATCGATGGAGTTTCTGAATTTGATGCTGAATTTTTCAACATTTCATCCAGAGAGGCGGAAGGAATGGACCCGCAACAACGAATTCTGCTTGAGTGTGCCTGGCATTGCTTTGAGGATGCAGGAATTAAGCCGTCGACCCAACAGGGTCAATCCTGCGGAGTGTTCGTCGGAGTAACGGCCACTGACTACGGAATGCTGCAAGCCAGCACTGACTCATCCGATGAAGTGAATCCCTACTTCAATACCGGTACACCCCAAAATGTTTGTGCCGGACGGATATCGTATGTGTTTGGGTTGGAAGGCCCGAGTATGGCGGTCGATACCGCCTGCTCCTCTTCGCTCACAGCGATTCATCTTGCCTGCCAAAGCCTGCGTGCGGGCGATTGTGAAACCGCGATAGCCGGAGGAGTGAACTTAACCCTCACTCCTTTACTCTATTCGACGCTTTCAGCTGCTGGCATGCTGTCTGTCGATGGATTCTGCAAGCCTTTCGATAACGAAGCGAATGGTTACGCTCGAGGTGAAGGCTGCGGATTAATTATCCTGAAACGCTTAAGCAATGCCGAAAAAGATGGCGACAACATTCTAGGAATCATCCGCGGCTCGACGCTGAATCAAGACGGCGCGAGCAGCGGCTTAACGGTTCCAAACGGCGTGGCACAAAAAAATCTCATTAAAAAAACCCTTGACCGAAGCCACACACGCCCAGAAGAAATCAATTATGTCGAAGCACATGGAACCGGCACACCTTTAGGTGATCCAATAGAGGTACGTGCGCTCGGAAGGGCTCTAGCGTCTAGTCGGATCGCTAACGACCCCCTTCTAATTGGCTCGATTAAATCCAATATTGGTCATCTCGAATCTGCAGCAGGCGCATTCAGCGTCATTAAAGTTTTAATGGCACTCCAGCATGAGATGTTGCCACCTACCCTCCATATTTCAGAACTGAACGGAGAATTAGATTGGGCCTCCCTCAACATTAAGCCCGTCACTTCACCAACCCCATGGCTGAAAAATAAGGATAGAAAGAGAGTGGCAAGTGTTAGTGGGTTTGGCGCAAGTGGCAGTAATGCTCATCTAATAATTGAGGAAGCGCCAGAGACAAATGATCAAAAAATCAATGCGCAACTTCCTCGCAATCCTGTCCTCGCGTTTTCTGCGCGCAGCGAATTATCATTGAGGCGTCTGGCACAAAAATATGCAGATTTAACCGAAAGCGCAAATTCAGAACAAATCGCGGCAATTGCCTGTGCTTCAGTGACTCGCCGAGAAAGCTTGACCTTTCGGGCCGCCATTGCGGTGCAGGACAAGAATAAGTTGTCGGTGGCGTTGTCTCAACTCGCTAACGGTCAATCAATGACCGTCGGAATCGGACCGTTAGTCGCTAAGCGAGATCATAATGTTGCTTTTATCTTTAGCGGTCAGGGAGATGTTTTCCCTGGAATGGGGATGGGTCTGTATCAGGAATATCCGGTCTATCGAGCAGCCATCGATGAATGCGCGACACTATTAGGCGCCTCGCTAGGTCAAGATCTACTGTCGATTCTTTCGCCCGAGAATACTCAACTTGTTGAGAAGCCGATCTGGTCTCAGGCAGCATTATTTTGCATCCAATATGCCCTGACCCGTTTATGGGATTCGGTTGGCCTCAAACCGACCGCCGTAGCGGGTCACAGCATTGGCGAATTCGCGGCGTCGGTCGCTGCGGGAGCGGTACCACTTTCCGCTGCCTTGGATGCTATTGTCATCCGAGCTGAACTGATGGAGGGCCTTCCGGACCGCGGAGGAATGTCCGTTGTGCTCGCCGACCGTCCGACTCTAGAAAAGGCTTTGAGCGATTTGGGCAACCCCCCAATTAGTATCGCGGTCGAGAATGGTCCTGCCAATTTCGTTGTGTCGGGCGATCAAGAAAGCCTCCTAGAGTTAAAAAAATTACTCGCGAAAATCAACGTCCGCTGCCATCCCCTTTCGGTAACGCATGCTTTTCATTCAAAACTCATGGATCCGTTGCTTGATGATTTCGAGCACAAGATCACTGAAAGGTTTGGGTCAGCACGCCCATCGACGTCTTACTTCTCATCGTTGGAAGGTAGGCGCCTCGATCGCACGTCAAGTCTTGACGGGAATTACTGGCGTCGACATTGCCGCCAGCCAGTTCTTTTTGCTCCAACAATTAATGCAATGCTCGAATCTGGAATCACCTGCTTTATCGAGATTGGTCCAGCCACGACCATAGCGGGATTAATCAAGCAGGTGTCTCCCCAAGCATTGACAATCTCCTCATTGCCGTCAAGGGAAACCTCAGGGCTTGAATCGGCAATGGCAAAGGCCTGGGCCAACGGGATCGCGATTCACTGGGAAGGCCTCCCGTTTCATGAGCCCAGACCCAATGTATCGCTTCCCTTATATCCATTTAATCGTCGGCCATACTGGCTCAAAAAAATAGAACAAGCAGATCAACAATCTTCAATTGAAATCGATGATATGACTATTAACAAAAACTCTGCCGCACGTCTTGAAGAAGTCTTAACCAAGCTCTTGACGATCTTTTCAACACTCCTTCGCGTCCCTGAAGAATCGATTGATGCCGATGCCCAACTCATTGAGATGGGTGCCGACTCGTTGATCCTCGTCTCGGGGGTGAATACGATCGAAAACGAGTTCGGACTCAAGCTTGAGATTCAGCAACTCTTTGAGGAGGTCACCAGTCTTTCAGCGATAGCGGCCTACATCGTCACAAACACCACAGCGCCCGACGTCGACATTGAAATTAGCCGGCCCGTGAACACAGCCGTAGAAGCCTCGGAAAACAAGAATATGAGAACGTCGGCCCCGAGTCAGCCAGTTGAATTTGTCGGGTCAGAACTCTCGGAAATGTCAAACGGAGACAGCTCTGATTTAACCAAATTGATAGCGGCGCAGACCCAACTCATGGCGCGACATCTTGAACTTCTTCAGGGGACCAACAACGTTCCACAACAAACTGTGGTTCGGTCAAAAAATGTGGAATTAAATACATCCCCTGTACCCACAGCATCTGACTCATCTAATACCGACCGGTCATCCCCACTTCGCGCACTTAATAAACCAATAAGTAAAACCTCCTCTCTGACCACCGAACAGCAAAAGCACATGGATCAGTTAATGGAGCGTTATCTCAACAAAACGACTGAATCGAAACGTCTCGCTCAGGCGTGTCGCTCCCAACTCGCTGATAGTCGTGCGAGCGTTGGTTTTCGATTTTCAACGAAAGAAGTGCTTTACCCCATAACCGGGACGGATTCGACCGGCTCGAGAATCATTGATGTTGATGGGAATGAATATGTCGACTTGACTATGGGCTTTGGAGTACTTCTATTTGGAAACAAGCCAAGCCATATGAATGGAACTCTTGAAGAAGAACTGAGTCACGGATTCCAACTCGGACCCCGAAGTGTAGTGATGCATGAAGTAGCATCCCTCTTCTGCGAGTTAACCCATAAAGAAAGAGTCGCGTTTACCAACTCTGGGACCGAAGCCGTGATGACCGCTTTAAGATTAGCGAGAGCCGCAACAAAACGAGATAAGATTGTGATCTTCGAAGGCGCTTACAACGGTCACTCCGATGGCACTCTCGCGAAACGCGTAAAGGATCAAAATGGCGTCTGGCGTTCTGAACCCGTATCCCCAGGAATTCCCCAAAATGTGGCCAGTGACTGCATCGTTGTTGAATACGGCTCTGATGAAAGCCTGGAGATAATTCGCCAATCGGCTGGTGAAATAGGGGCTGTACTTGTTGAACCCGTTCCGAGTCGAAATCTGGAACAGCAGCCTGTTGATTTTTTGCGCAAGTTGCGCGCACTAACGCATGATCTCGATATCGCACTCATATTTGATGAGATGATTACAGGATTCAGGGTTGACCCCGCGGGAGTCCAAGGCCTCTGGGGTATCGAGGCTGATCTTGCGACCTACGGAAAAATTCTTGGAGGTGGCACACCCATTGGCGCAGTTGCAGGGCGGTCGCGGTTTATGGACGGCATCGACGGTGGCATGTGGCAATATGGCGACGATTCGTACCCTAGCGCTCAAAGAACTTATTTTGGCGGCACTTTCTGCCAGCATCCAGTCTCAATGGCAGGCTGTCTCGCCACCCTTCGGGAACTCAAAGCGCAGGGTCCGGCGTTGCAACAAAACTTGAACAACCGGATGAAGGTCTTTGCCGATCGAGTTAATACATTTTTTGAAGGCGAATCGTTACAGCTAAGAATTGTCTTCTTCGGCTCTATATTTACATTTCGCGGACCCGGAAACCTAGAAGTCTTTTTCTATCACTTGCTAGAGAAAGGCGTTTATATCTGGGAATGGCGCGCCTGTTTCCTGTCGACGTCTCACACTGATGAAGATCTTGATAAGGTCTACACCGCCATTAAGGATTCAATTATTGAGATGCGATCAGGAGGATTTTTTCCGCCCATAGAAAAATCTCAAAAAAAAACACTTCCAATAGTCAATGAACAAAAGCCTGCCCATCGCGCTAATTTCAGTTTTTATTTTTTTGGGAATTACGACGCAAGGTACTCAAAAGAAAAATATGATCTAGTCATTGCCGCCTCGAAACATGGCGACAAACAAGGGTACGAAGCGGTCTGGCTTCCAGAACGTCACTTTGATCGATTTGGTGGATTCTCACCGAATCCGTCCGTTTTAGCGGCAGCACTCGCTCGTGAAACGACATCAATAAAAATTCGCGGGGGTAGCGTCGTCTTACCCCTGCACCACCCGCTTCGAGTAGCCGAGGAATGGGCACTTGTCGATAATCTGTCTAATGGACGCACTGGAATCGCTTTTGCGAGCGGCTGGCATCCCAACGACTTTGCACTCGCACCCGAGAATTTTGAACAAAACAAGGCCGTCACCTTTAAAAACATCGAAGTGGTTCGTCAACTCTGGTCCGGTAAGTCAGTCACATTTAAAGACGGCACCGGCAAAAAAGTTGATCTTTCAATTTTCCCCCAACCGAAGCAATCTGTACTCCCGGGATGGCTTACTGTTGTCGCGAATCCCGAGACCTATGAAAAAGCTGCAGAGCTTGGACTCGGTGTTCTCACAAATCTCCTCGGACAGTCGGTAGAAGAACTTGAGCAGAATTTGTCCCTTTTCAAAAAGGCATGGCTGAAGCATGGAAGAGACCCCAAGGACATTCAGATTGCAGTGCTATTGCATACCTACATTGAAGCGGACGCTACTCAGGCAATAGAGACAGCCCGAAAACCTTTAACAGATTATCTTTTGGCTAGTATGAAGTTATTCCAAAAAATGGCTGAAGCACTTCCAGAGCATTTACGAGATATTGACAAAGTCAGCGAAACAGATCGGGCGTTTATCATCAATAGAGCATTCGAGCGCTACATCTCCGAACGCGCCCTAATAGGCTCTCCCAGTACTTGCGCGTCTATGGTCGAGCGACTAATCGCTTTAGGTGTCACAGAGATCGGCTGCTTTTTAGACTTTGGTGTTAGTGATGAGCAAGTTCTTGAGAATCTCTCAAGCATTGACCAGCTCCGAACCCAATTCCAGTCTAACCAAGACAATTTCACGCCCAGTTCTGACGCCCAGCGCCAACTCTGCCTGTTGTCAGCCCTTGACCATGAGGGTAACGCTGCGTACATGGATCCCGCAATTATCGACTGGCGCGGCCCTCTCGACTCAGACCTCCTGCAGACAATTCTTCAAGCTCTAGTGGGTCGTCATGAGTCACTTCGATCGAATATTGTTGAGAACGGAACGATTTTAGATATTCACTCCAATTATGCTGTTGATCTTGAGCAACAATCATTTGAATCCGAGGAAAATCCCGAATCTGCCGCCGATCAATGGCTCAAAGCTGAACTAAGCAAAGGAGTCGATTTATCAAAGGACAGGTTATTCAGGCCCGTCGTTTTAAAACTAAGAGAAAATGAATTCCTGGTGGCGTTTCTCAGTCATCATGCAATTTCGGATGGCCCTTCGATGGGCATGCTTATTGAGGAGCTTGCCGAATGCTATAACTCCATGGTCAATACAGGCGGACTGCCTGAACTTAAAAAAGCGAAAGACTTTAGCGCGTATGTTTTGGAGTTGAATCAACAACGAAACACGCCAAGAATGCAGTCCTCTGCGAATTACTGGCGCGGCACCCTTGCACCCCTCCCCACGCCTTTGGATTTACCATTTGATTATCCCCGTCAAGATGTTCGCACCTGGAACGGAGACCGACTTGTTGTGCAAAGCTCGGGTAAATTAGTCTCAGATTTAAAAGTGTTTGCAAAACAGCAAAACGCAACTCCCTATATGTTACTCCACGCCACTTTTGCGGCGTTACTTCACCGGTGGAGCGGAAAAAATGATTTGATAATCGGCGCGGCCTCGGCGGGTCGAAGCGAAATCAAACAGTCCATGGTCGGATATGCAGTGCATCTTCTTCCGGTTCGCAGTCGAATTGACCAACACACCACACAAAAGTCATTTATCTCCAAAACGATCAAGACACTGTTAGATTCATATTCCCATCAGGCTTATCCTTTCGCTTGGCTATTTGACGATCTAGAAATTCCACGCGATGCGGCGCGTCCACCACTAGTGAGCGTAATATTTAATTACGAAAGATTGCCTGATCACTACAAGATCGGCGCCGCGGAAATCCGACCAAGACTTGCTCCAGTCACGCATTCGCGAGTTGACCTAACATTTACAGTGAACCATATTGGAGAACGCCTTGAATTAGTCGCGGATTACAATTCGGATCTTTTTGCAGGAAAAACAATCCTCAGACTGTTAAAAAGTTTTGAATACTTTATTGAACAATTCTCGCAAACGGTTGATCGCCCCCTCAATGAATTGCCACTACTCTCTTTGAGTGACTATGAGATGAGTATTCGAGAATGGAACAACTCGCCCTCGGCACCCCCGTTTATTCCGGTATCGACACTGATTGAAGCGAAAAGTGGTGCGAACCCCGACGAGCCGGCTGTTCGTGTCCTGGGAAATAAAGATTCAGATCTAACTTTTAAGGAGTTAACAACAAAAGCAAACTATCTCGGACAAAAACTAATTGATCTTGGGCTAAAACCCAATCAGAGAGTCGGCATTCTCCTAAACTCGTCTCCGAGTCAGGTTGTCGCGCTTCTTGCGTGCCTCAAATTGGGTTGTCCTTACGTCCCCTTGGACCCTGATTATCCCCGGGAACATCTACAATTTATAGTGGATGACGCACAGATCGCGCTTCTTGTTACGAATGATAAGAATCAACAGTCGATTGATTTAAAGGCGCCACTCATCCTTAAAACAGAGGATCTAGACGTCAATCAGGTGGCCAATGCATTAAGCACTTGGCCCAGTCCCGCTGCGCTTAATATTGCCTATATTATTTATACGTCTGGCTCCACCGGAAAACCTAAAGGGGTTGAGGTTACCCATCAAGGATTAAGCAACTATGTGCAGTGGGCGAGTCGCGCTTATGATGCGGACCACGGAGATGGCGCACCAATAATATGCTCCCTTGGTTTTGATGCATCGGTAACTAGCGTCTATCCACCTCTAATATCAGGCAAACCTACCGTACTCGTTCCTGCGGAAAATGAGACGCAGTCCTTGCAAAATCTCGCTAAATCATCAGAGAATTTCAGCTTTTTTAAGCTGACGCCAGCTCACCTTGAAATTCTGAATCGATTTCGCCGAGCGGATTCTAATCATAAGATCAAGCTGGTTAAGCATTTAATCTTGGGTGGCGAAGCACTTTCAGGCGCTCATCTCCAAACCTGGCTGGATGGATCTCAGAATTCGGTGACGGCTATCAACGAATATGGGCCAACAGAGGCGACCGTGGGTTGCTGCGTGCACGCAATCCAAAAACCTTATCAAGGCAATGTGCCGATTGGGACCCCAATTCAAGGAGTGCAGCTGTTTATCCTTGATGAGACTCTTCTCCCTGTTTTACCCGGCATGCCGGGAGAGCTGTATATTGGAGGTGTTGGCCTTGCACAAGGATATCTGAATCGTCCCGCAATTACGGCCGAGCGGTTCATACCCAATCCGTTTGGGTCGTACTTCGACCAAGCTGGAGGGCGTCTGTATAAGACGGGAGACCTGGTTCGGGAATCTGCAGAAGGCCCACTCGAATTTCTAGGCAGGACTGACTCACAGGTAAAAGTCAATGGCTTCAGAATTGAGCCGGGTGAAATTGAGGCGGCAATCCTCGAGCATCCAAAAGTTGTTCAGACCGCAGTCATCAAGCGATCATTGTCGGAAAAAACAACCGGCCTCGTTGCGTTCGTTCAACCGATGGAATCTTCTCAGCTTCAGATGAGTGAATTTCGAGACTGGCTGTCAGCTCGGCTACCCCAACATCTGATCCCGACAAGATTTGAAATATCTGACGTCATTCCATTGAGTCCAAATGGAAAAATTGATCGCAGCGCGCTATCCAACATAGACCTTAAAGAAAATACAGTAGTTTCAATCAACACCGTTTCAATAAAAAGCAAGGTGGAACAGGAAATTGCACAGGTCTGGCAGAAAGTGTTGGGACGGGACGTTATCAACGCTTCCGACAATTTTTTCGATCTGGGCGGTACGTCCATTCAGATTATCGATGCGCACGCTCAACTTGCCAGCCTGTTACCAAAAGGAAGTGAGGTAATTGAACTTTTTCGTCATCCGACGATTTCGAGCCTAGCATCTTTTGTGGAAGATAACCCGAAGCCGAATTTAGGCTCGGAAAAAACACGTCGACGTGCCGAAAAGCAACTATCCGCTCGCCGTCGCTTTCGCAGCTAAATTAGTTTTAATTAGGAGCCAATTTAATGCCCGACCACTCGGACTCTGATGACAACCAAAATGCGATTGCGATTATTGGAATGTCTGTTCGCCTTCCTGGCGCCAGTAATCTCGCTGACTATTGGGACATGCTACTCAATGGTAAGGACGCGATCCATTTTTTTACTGAGAACGAACTAAAGGCTGCTGGGGTGCCTCCTGGTCAGATTAATGACCCAAACTTTATCGCGTCGCGAGGGTACCTCGCTGGCATCGATGAGTTTGATGCCAGTTTTTTCGGCATTTCGCCAAGAGAAGCGGCTCTGATGGACCCGCAACACCGCGTGCTGATGGAAGTTGCTTGGCATGCGTTTGAGCATTCAGGTTACGATCCAGATCAGTGGGATGGTGATTGCTCTATCTTTACTAGCGCGGGCATGAATACATACCTGCCCTTCAATATTTTTACTAATCCGGGATTGGTGAACGAAGTTGGTGGATTTCAACTTTCGATCTATAACGATAAAGACTTTGTTCCCACACGCATTGCTTATGCGCTGAACACAAAAGGTCCGGCAATCGATATTGGAACTGCATGCTCATCCTCACTCGTTGGTACCCATCTCGCATGCCAACACCTGCTGAGCTATCAATCAGACCTCGCTTTAGTTGGTGGCGTAACTGTCCACTTACCACAAGAAACTGGGGATCTGGTTGAAGCAGGATCCGCTTATTCGCCGGATGGCCACTGCCGGCCTTTTGACGCATCCCCAAGCGGACTCGTTGATGGTAACGGAGCGGTGGCGATCATCCTTAAGCGGCTCGACGACGCAGTTCAAGACCGTGACACTATCCACGCAGTAATTAAAGGAAGTGCTATCAACAACGATGGGTCCGAGAAGGTTGGATACTCCGCGCCAAGCATTCAAGGGCAAACTCAAGTCATTTTTGAAGCCCAGGCTCTCGCCCAAATTACTGCTGATCAAATCTCCTATGTAGAGGCTCATGGCACCGCAACCCCTCTCGGAGATCCAATTGAAGTTGCGGGCTTGACCCAAGCATTTAGAGAGACGACCGATGACACCCAGTTTTGTGGCTTGGGATCCGTGAAGTCAAATATTGGACATGTTGATAAAGCCGCGGGTCTTGCCGGATTAGTCAAGACAGTTCTCGGTCTAAAGCATGAAGTTATGCCGCCAACCGCAAACTTTAAATCCCCAAATCCCCGACTGAAGATTGAAGAAACCCCATTTTTTGTAGTGGCCCAACCCCAACCCTGGGAGCGATCAGATAATATTCCACGTATCGCCGCGATAAGCTCTTTTGGCGTCGGCGGAACCAACGCGCACGCGATCATTTCCGAGTCGCCCCTTTCTACCAAACAGCCGACCTCCGATCGACCGGAGTTGATCGTGCTGTCAGCAAAATCAGAACCGGCAGTTGAACGTCTAATTGCAGAACTCCAGCAATCAGTCGATCAGCAAACAGGCAACCTTGACGATATTGGTTACACCCTAAAAATCGGTCGCAAACGTCACCAGGTTCGCACATCTTTTGTTTCAAAAACCAAAGGGTCGCTCAAGGCAGAACTCGACAAAGTTGTTTGGCGACAACAAAGCAACGAATCTGGACGGATCGCTTTCCTTTTTAGCGGCCAGGGCACTCAGTATCCTGACATGGGTCGAGAACTTTATGAGGTCGAGCCTATATTTAGAGATTCAATAAACCGAATTGAAGAAATTTTTATTGGAAAAATAGATTTAAAGCTGACCGATTTGCTTTACGGCACGAATAGCTCAGCTGCAACTCTCCAGCAAACCCGCTACGCACAACCTGCTCTTTTTGCAGTTGAATTCTCTCTCGCGAAACTTCTCCAAGGGTGGGGAATCAGTCCATCGATTGTCTTGGGACATAGCCTCGGTGAGTTTGTCGCAGCTTGCATCGCTGGAGTTTTTTCTTTAGCCGATGCGGTAACGCTCATTGCGGCGCGTGGCAGACTCATGCAAAGCATGGAACCCGGCCGCATGCTCGCGATCACCCTCGGGCCAGACAAAGTGTTAAAACTTATCAGTGCTAATTACCCATCACTTGATATCGCCTCAATCAATGGCGAGCAGCAAACTGTCGTTTCAGGCCCAAATTCCGATATCGCGCAGTTAGCATCCAACCTTCAAGATCAGGGCGTGCTGGCAGTCGAATTAGATACTTCCCATGCGTTCCACTCCCGAATGATGGATCCGGTCATCGCTTCGTTCAGTGATTTATTTGAGGACATCAAGTTGAACCCGCCGTCGATCCCGATTATCTCAAACCTGACCGGGAATGTTGTTCAGTCTGATCAAATATGTACTTCTGATTACTGGTGTAATCAGTTGAGGTCAACAGTTCAATTTTACGAGTCACTCCAAACGTTAAAAGAAATCGAAGGTGATTCTATTTGGCTGGAAATCGGCCCGGGCCGGGCACTCTGTAATATGGCGAATACGATCAAGCGACCGGTTTTGGCTAACTTCCCAACACTGCCCCCAGTTAAAAGCGCAGTCTCTTCAGAAGCTTACTTTTTGACCAGCGTCGGTAAAATTTGGGAGTACGGTGTTGATATCGACTGGCAATCTGCCTCGAGCTCAAAAACACCAAGCCGAGTTCCACTGCCGGGTTACCCTTTTGAAAAATCTCGATTCTGGACCGAACCAGGGACAGGCGCGTCAAATTCCACCACTGAAAATTCTTGTTTTTATCAGTTGAACTGGGCAATAAAGCCGATTGCTCAATCGGAGATCACTCAAGGGAAACCCATCGCCGTTCTCGGGGTTACGCACTCCCGTAATCGTGAAAAATTGGTTCAACATTACGAGCGTTTAGGTTGTCCCGTAACGCATGTCCTCGACCTTGATAATCTGCCAGATATCATCTTATTTTTTGAGGATTCGGCAACCGCCGAAACAAGTCTTATTGATGCATTATCGCCTCTGATTGAAATATCAAGGCAAATTGTTAAATCCCAAAAAATCGGTGAAATCCGCTTAATTGTTGCGGGTTCCGGCATTCTAAAACCAACACAATCAGCTCTCTCTCCCGCACGGGCCAGCCTGCCGAGCGTATTGAGGACTCTCTCCCATGAGCAGCCCACATTAGACAGTTTTGTTGTCGATTTCCCGGGGGGTATTGACGGAATATTTTCTGATCGCACCGCCCGATCAATTGTTCACGAAACACTTCGCCATCAACAAGATGGCGATGTCATCCTCGAAGCCGGCACGCGAATGATCAAAAAGTTTAATCGTATTCCTGTTGAGTCGAAAGAGCAAAGCTTAGTGGAAACGGTCGACCAACTGGTGGTCATTGGAGGAGATTCGCCTATCGGAATGGTGGTCTGTGACGCGTTAGTGAAAGCTGGTACAAAGAGCCTCCATCTAACAGGATCATTCGATACGACCACTGCAGCAAAAGACAATCCGGACCTGATTCGCTCCTGGCGGAATTCGGGTGTAGAGGTTACGATCTCTTTACTAACCGCCGAAGACCCGTTTAATTTTGCGGGGACAACTGAAGAAAGTGAGGTCGCTCCCGTTAGAAAAATCGGGGTTATCGACGCGTCTGACTTTCACGTCAAAAAACCTTCAGACCTTCTGATCGATATTGATCTTAATAAATTGGCTGACTACTGCAATCAACGATCCACTTTTCTAAATAGAGTACTCGAGTTTTCGACAACGTTAGACGTTAGTTTTGTGATACTCATGACGTCTCTCTCGGCCCACCTTGGCGGTGCGCGGCAAATCGCAAGTGCTGCTCTCGGATTATTTTCGGAAGCGATCGCTCATCAGTATAGTCGGAGGGAAGAAATCGCCTGCTTTGTTTCACATTGGGATCAATGGTCAATGACCGACAAGACTGCATTAACACCCGAGACTGGCAGCCAGGCTATCCAAGATTTGTTCAGTCTATCTAATCTTGAAAATGTACTCATTGCAAACAAACACCCGCGCGATCAGAACGGGTGTTCGGTGTCTGCTACAGACGCTGTCGAAGTTCGAGCGGAAAATTCGGAACGGTACTCAAGACCGGCACTTTCCAGTGCGTTTACCGCTCCGGAAAATGAACTGCAAAAAGAAATTGCCCAAGCATGGCAGGCATTCCTTTTAATCGACGAGATTGGAATTGATGATGACTTCTTTGCAATTGGCGGAAACTCATTGCTCGGGGCACAACTTATCTCGGAGCTTAATCAGACACACCATGTCGACTTGGGAATTCCTGACTTATTCGATCATTCAACTGTCAGACGGCTTACAGACTTAATTCTCAGCAAGCAAACCAGTGAGCTGGATAACGCCCAACTCTCGGCTGAATTGGATCGGCTAGAGTCATTATCGGATGACGATATTGCGGAGCTACTAGACGCACAGGAAACCTGAATAGGTTAAGGCTTTTCGGACCCCGATTTAGTTTTAGTTTGGGACGCCTTTGGAGCGGCACCCTGATTATTTTTGGGATCCGATTCAGAGGCGTCTGAGTTAGGGTCAGCACTACTGGTCGCCTGTTTTGCCTTCTTCTCTTGGCTTTGGACCCAATTCGCAGCTTCTGCCTCCTCAGCTCTCGCACGACGCACGACCTCTGCCCTCTGGGCATAATCGGCTTTGATTGCGTCCGATACGCCCTCAGGTAGCGTGCCCGCTGGCAGTTTTGGATAGTTCCCTGCAGTATTCCCCTGTCTAGCCGAACCACTTCTACCGAGGCTTGAGTCAGAACTCTGAGATCCGGTGTCAAGAATGAGCGGTAATCCGGTTTCACTGTTGCCGATAACAACGACCTTACTATTGTCGGACTCCGATAATCTTAACGTTGCTTCTATTCCTCTCCAACGCAGATAACTCTCGGTAATCTGCGGCGCTACAATCCGTTGAAACTCAGCAATACCTCGCGCTTCGACTGCTTTTCGCTCGGATTCCAGTTTTTCGGTCTCGACTCGGAACTCGTACTCCTCGACTTTCTGTTTTTGCTCGAGTTTCCGTTCGATCGCTGCCTGAATTGATTCAGGGAGGACCACGGTAGTGATCAGGATATCTTTCAGGGAAATGAAGTTACCTCCCGCTTTTTCGGCTAGACGTACACCAATACCATTTCTTCGTTTTTCAGAGGTCAGGCGGAAGTAAATCTTCTCCGCAATCTCTGCTCGCCTGTTGCTATATAGCGCCTCTGCTTTGAAATCGGCCGTGATTGCTCGGGCCACGGCACCGATGTCAGGTATCAGTAACCGCTTCAAGTAGTCTGGTCCCACAACTTGATTGAGACGCACCACGTTTCGTCCGATAACTCGCCACCGGAATATCACCTTGATATCGAAATGTAACCCCTCCGCTGAAACGACAGGATAAGTCTCTTTATGTGTTTGCAATCTGGTCGAGTATGTAAAGAACTTATCCCACGGAAACACAAAATGAGCGCCCTCCCCTAGAGGTCCAACCGAATTTTGTCCGTGCAAGTTAAATCGATACCAGTAGACACTAACCGCCCCTACCGGAGTTACGCGGATGAGTTCAGTCCAAAATATGACCAGAAGAAAACCAAGGATAAGAAATACCCAGGTAGCCCATAGTGAAAACCGTTTACCTGCGTCGCCCAGTCGTGACATCAACGCGCTCATCATTTTGAATTCCCGTTTTGCAAGCGGCCTTCAACCATATGGAGGCGACGATCACAATGACTAAAGTAAGACTCATCGTGCGTAATGATAAAACAAGTGAAACCATCTGATCGTAGCCTGGGTAACAATTCCTCATAAAACCAACGACGAGTCTGAGGATCTTGATCAGCCGCCCACTCATCAAGAACGAGGATCGGCCTACCCTCAGTTAGCGACAAGGCCAATGCAAGCCGTTTACGCTGCCCTGTCGATAAGTGATCACCATGAATATCACCTAAATCAGAACGTAATTTATCGCGAATTTTTAGCACATCGAGCCAATGCTCTAGTGTAACAATGTCATCATCAGAAAGGCCATAAAGGCCATCAAAGAGATAAAAATCCGCGAAAACGCTTGAAAACAACTCGCGATACTCCTGTCCCGGATTGAAAGGCAGCATTACTGTTGAATCACTAATTGACTCATCAGCATCCTCGACCCGTTCACTATCGTCAGTCTCATAAAGTCTTCTCCGCCGGCGAGACGAGGACGGTTTCATTTCTTTTCGGGAATTAAGGCTGAGCGTGCCTTCAGACCGAGGATAAAGGCCGGTCAGAACACGAAGTAATGTTGTCTTGCCCGATCCATTACCACCTGTGAGGAATAAAATTTCACCGCGATTGAGTCTAAGATTGATATCGCTTACGGCGAATCCATGCTCCCCGTCATGCTGGTAATTTACGCCACCTAGCTCTATTGATTCAAAATTTTTCTTAACATCGTGTTCCGGAGCGTCTAACTGCGCAGCGACCGAAACCTTCTTCTCAAGCCCGATTTCAAAGTCATTGATCGCATTAAGCGAGAACTGCGCTGTCGACGCATGCTGCATAGACTGGACTAGACTGCCGATCGGACCCAATATAAAGATGATCGCGATGACCGTCTGGGAGAGATTATCAGTATTGTCCCCACTAATTATTGGCAAAATAAATACGATAATGCCGGCTAGAAAATATGATATGGATGTACCCGTTGCAATAAGATCAGCAAAAAACCACGCTGCCTTAGACCGAGACGTCGCTAATTCTGCCGAGCTATCGAACATCGCTTCTTTAAGTTTCAATCTCTTCAACTTGCTGAGCTGTAGCTCTTTCGCACCTCCGATAATCCCATCGGTTTGGCGGCGAAACGACCCCTCCGACTCAGTTGCAAATTGGAGGGCTTGCATCATTCTCTTGTGATGATTGGAATAACCAATAATAGTGAAACCCAGAACTCCAACGGTGATTCCTGCGGCCATAGGGGAAAGGGAAACAAGGTAAACAAACATACAAAGAAGCAAAATCAGGGACTGGACCCCAGAGATTAAAGGAACTAGCGTCTGCGAAACCGCGCCATAGTGCGCTGATAATCCATCTCGAATAGATTGCTTTTCGACTTGTTCCAAATCACGCAAGGAAAGTGCAAGAATCAGATCGACCGCGCGTTTTCGTTTTTCGTCTAAAGCCGCTTCGATTGCGTCTGCGGCTCTGCGAATCAATGTCAGTTGACTGACTCGATAAACGACTAGGAGCGCAACAAATAAGAGCGCGTGGGCCACATTGTAACCCTCTTGCTCAATTTGCTTCGCTTCTGCGTTGAGAATGTAAAGCACTCCAGTACCGCACAATGAGGCGATTGCGGCGATCAAGAACAGTCTCGCCGGAGTGTCGGCTTTTAATTGAATTAAATGGCGGATGGCCGCCCACCGTGAATTACCCAGCCGCGCAGTTCGGGCGCCGGTCACCAGACCCAGCAGACGCTCTCCTAGAGCGCCCGATTCCCGCTCGACAGTCAATGCTTATTCTGTCTTTGCCGGCGGGCATTCCCTCCTAGGCGTCCCTAGCATTATCACTAAACCCATAATGATAGGGGTGACTAGGAGAGAGAGAACGAAATTACCTGAGAATCCTGCCGCTCTCTTGCGCCCAAGAAACCCCACTATTAAGGCTAGCGCCACATAGAGCACAATCAATAGTGGGGGGATTCCTAGCATCTGTATAACTTAATTAGCTTGATTTGCTACGACCTTTCGCAGCTTCGAACTCACCCTTGAGATCTTCGGTAACCGCGTCAGCGCTAAAGTCCTGAAGTGTTCCACCGTTGTCGAAATGCTTCACGAATACTTTTCCGATCGCATATGTGGCGGCCGATCCAAACGCACCAACCGTAACACTGCCCAGAATGGAACCCGTACCCGGAATCAATTTAGCCGCGGGCCCAACTAGCAGGCCGCCGGCTGACACTGCGCCAAGCGTGCCCAACATTGCAGATATGGCCGCATTTAGCGTTTCATCGTTGCGATCTCGATCGTAAGCCCCTGCTAGGTCGCGAACCATCTTAACCTGAACTGTACTAAGCGCGGCGATATCAAGATATGGCACAGGTATTACGGCGGCGGCTGCCGACCACCCAACTGCTTTGGAAATTATTTTGCCAGATACTTCATGCACGTCCTGTACGGCCTCGACATCTGTTGCTGTTGCTGTTGTCACTGTTTCTTCGCTCCTATGAATAAAGAACTAACGGTCTTGTTGTGGGTTAACGGCACACCACCGCGGTTTAAAAAACTATCTTCTAGTCGTTTCAATATTACTACAATTCGAAATTTTGTTCATGTTTTTTTAAAAAATTCCGCGATATTATCGCCCCAACAGGGTTCTTTATTAACGAACAGGTGTTTAAACGTACACGAGCTGAGCACTAGCATTAATGTAAAGATTTTTGTACGACCACGCCATTTCAATCCTTCACGGGCTACGATAGAGTTCAATCATCAGATCATTGCTGTATCAATTTGCTATTCCATTTTTAACAAGCGCAATTAGGACTCTCTATGCATCGCTCCAAACTTTATTATTTCTTAACAGCACTGTTGACATTAATCGTTGCACCCAGTTTTGCTCAAGAATCTCTGAGTGAGTTTAGTCAGCCGAATGGCTTTTCAACTCCCAAACAACATAAGGTGGGCAATTTTCAGGTGGGTTACGAACTGATATCCGAACTTGACCTATCAGACAACATCGATCTAGGCCCCACTGGAGACGAGAAAGATGGGTATCGATATACCGGGACCATTCAGGCCACGATTTCCGGCAAAGTATCTAAATCTGATTTAAAAGGCACTATCGGTGTTCAGTTGATCGACCAGGATGACTTTGATGTTGATACCCACCAGACGAGCACAGACCTCATTGCGGATCTAAAACTTCGCTCCGCGTTTTCTCCGAAAGTAACGAACTTTCTTTCGTTCAAGCGTGAAGAGGAAGAAACAAACGATTCAAACCTGATTTATAGAACCAAAAATTTCAGCACCACCGAGACAAATACCCTTTCCGATCGTATTGAAGTCGGGCTGGGTAGCCACTGGAAGGCTGCGTTCGACGGCGCGCTCCAGCGGCAGTCTTACAATATGACCAACAGCCGGGACGGTATCAAACGGAGTCAGGAACAAGAAAAACTCTTCGATCGGGATAACAACTACATCCTGCTTTCTCTGAGTAACCAGAAAGAAAATGGAAATAATCTTTATGGCCTTTTTCAATTGACACGGAGCACTGGCGGAAGCGTATCTTCTGAAGAGTTAGACCAGGACTCTATCTCTTTCGGCGCTGGCATTAAGCGATTATCCGGTGCGACCAAGTACCAGATCGAACTCGCTTATGGAAAAGCAACCACAGACTCCGTGACCGCAGGCGTAAGCAGTCAAGACACCGAAGAAACATTCTTTGGGCAAGCCACTACCGAATTTGCGATTTCAAAAAAATCAAGAATTTACACGGGCGTGGTCAGAAGTATCTCGGTTGATATCACCACGTCATCTGCGGCTGCCGTAGAGACAGTTCCAGTAGCGCACCTTCAAACCCGTGTAACAAGCAACGTATACACTGGAATCCGTTTAGAGTACCCCTTAATTGAATTAATGGGCACTGGCATAGAATTTGAAAATCCAAACGCGTCTCTTAACGTGGGCTACCGGTTTTCTCCTCAACTCAATCTCGAAGGAAGCGTGACTTACCAACAGCAGTCTGGCAACGCCGAAGCGGACTCAGCGGGAATTTCAGATTTTAATGAAACTGAAATAAAAGTTTTTTTAAACTGGCTGTTCTAGGGCGCCCATTAGTTCGCGTATGAATCTTAAATTTTAAGAAACGGTGCATCGTAAGACCCGGTCACTGTAAAGTTTGCTTCCAAATGATTAAATCTATACAAACTAAATAGATGCAAGTCTCAGCAAAAAAATCAAAGGATAAACTCATCAAGGTTTATCGAAGAAAAATCCGGGAAGCCGCTATCAGTCGCACCAAGGCGAAAATAGCCCTTCAGGGTAAGGTGCTCACGGACTTTACTGATGATCAGGTTCGAGACATCGTCGCCGAGGAAGAGCGCGATCTGACAAGCGACCTGAAAACCAAAGGCCTCCTCGCGCTGGCAGCGGTCCTTGGATTTGGCGTCATTTGATGTTTCAGTCTTTGTTGCGCATCGCAATTGTTGGAGCGGTCATCAAAACATTAAAGCCAAGATCAAGGGGCTTGGCGATCTCCGCCATTATTATCATTGCAACATTAGTTGCACACGGCGAATATTTGTCTTACGTAGAACTCTCACAAGATGATACATATCTTGCTAAATCATATTGGCTTAAATACACCACCATCATCATTGCTGTTGTCCTTTATTTTGTATTTGGAGAGTTTTACCCCAAAAGACAAGCGAGCGTTTTATCGGAATATAGTGCCTCCGCTTCCGCGGCCGACTCCAGTTCTCGACAAGTCGATGACGGTTTTGATTTTATTCGGGAAGAAGAGCGACTTTTGACACGGGCAGAAAAACTCCTCTCCCAGGCAAAAAGCGATGAACGATAACTGAGTGATCAATATTCATGACTCAGGGTTTTTCAACTTAGCTTCAAACAAGATAACCCTACCCCGCTAAACCAACCTCTAAACTGTTTATTCACTCAAAGGATCATCTATGGAGGCCGACGGCTGGGTAAACCAGTTTGGTCCTTCTTCGTCGATGTACACATGATCCTCCAAGCGAACGCCAAACTCGCCATAAATACATATCATGGGTTCGTTGGAAAAACACATACCCGGCGCCAGGGGAGTCTGATTACCCTCAACAATATAAGTTTCCTCATGGACATCGAGGCCAATTCCGTGGCCTGTTCGATGGGCGAGTCCAGGCACTTTGTAACCGGGTCCAAAACCCGCATCCTCAATAACCCTTCGGGCCGCTCGATCAACTTGCTCAGCAGGGGTGCCCACTTGAGCCGCCTCAAATGCAGCCGCCTGTGCACGCTGTTCCAAGTTCCATATTTCGCGCTGACGCGACGTTGGTTCACCGAACACATAGCTTCGCGTGATGTCCGAGAAGTACCCATCGACTGGTGCTCCAGTGTCAATTAAAACCATATCACCTTCTTTTAACTCCTGTGGATAAGGCACACCGTGAGGATAGGCTGTCGGCTGACCAAACAATACAATCCGAAACGGCGGCGGAGAGTCCGAACCCAGTTTAATATGAGCTTTCGCTAAAAAATCCTGCACATCCAGGGTGCTGATCCCTGGCTTCAAAATCCGAGCGGCCGCTCTTTGGACCTTAAGCGTTAAGTGCATCGCAAATTGAATCAGCGCAATCTCATTCTTCGATTTAATCATCCTGCAGGCCGCGGTGACACAGGCGCCATTAAGAAATTGTGCTTCCGGCATTTCGTTGCGAAGCCCATCAAAGACAAAGAAGGGTGTCGCCGGATCGATAGCAATAGCCGGCTGCGCGCCCGTTCCCTCGCGAATACAGGACGCCACAAGCGCTGTTGGATTTTCATGCTCTTCCCAAGTGCGAACACAGTCTCCAACTAATAACATCGTCCGAGTTTTCTCCTCCTCAAATCCCGGGGAAATATAAACAGGTTCACCTTCGGACAAAAGTATTGCGCCATGAAGCCTCTCTGAGGCCCAAAGACGCAATCCTGTAAAATAAAAAAGACTGCTTGATGCGTTAAGGTATAAAGCATCAATTCCCTGCTCGCGCATTAGCCGCTGCGCCTGCTCAATACGCAACT
>Ga0233433_10000106_pt1 | contig 97969 bp, 91 predicted proteins | sample SI_122_August201_5_FD_179868 | JGI IMG/M metagenome (GOLD analysis project Ga0233433, IMG submission 179868) | Seawater microbial communities from Saanich Inlet, British Columbia, Canada - SI_122_August2016_100_MG | ecosystem: Environmental > Aquatic > Marine > Inlet | place: Canada: British...
CACAAATTCGCTCGAATCCCGAGGTTCAAAAATCCTACTTGGGTGACAGTTGTGCTTAAGATTGAAAACATCGATTCATTTTATGGCTCGATCCAAGCGTTATTTGGCATGACTCTAAAATGCGAGGAAGGAAAACTCACAACGCTGCTCGGTCGAAATGGGATGGGCAAAACAACGACAGTTAAGTCCATTATCGGCAAGGTGTCGGTGACACATGGACAGATTTCTTTTTGTGGTGAGTCAATTATAGGAATACCGACCTATGACATTATTAAGAAGGGAATTGGATTGGTTCCGGAAGGGCGACATATTTTTCCTAACTTAAGCGTAAAAGAAAACTTAGTCGCAACCGCTAATAAAGATTCGGATCAAGCAATTGAATGGACGGTAGATCGAGTTGTCGAGTTTTTCCCCGCGCTTGGCGATCGACTCAATCATATGGGAGATCAGTTATCGGGAGGAGAGCAGCAGATGTTAGCTATCGGACGAGCCCTCATGCTTAATCCTAAAATGTTAATTCTTGATGAGGCGACTGAAGGATTAGCGCCCCTTGTTCGCCAAGAAATTTGGAATCGTCTTGCGGAAATTAAGCAGTTAGGTATCACGATTCTGCTGATAGACAAGAATATCGACGAGTTCATCGATATATCGGACTTCCACTACGTTATCGAGAAAGGCCAGCAAGTTTGGGCAGGGTCTTCAAGGGAGTTGGTTGATAATGCTGACTTAAAAGCGCGTTACCTCGGCATTTGACTTTTCACAGACGCGGATCGGACGAGTAAGTATCTAGAAATTGCATATGATTTTTTCGCATACAGATTAAAGTTTCACTTTTGTTTCGATATAATTGAGTCAAATACGCTGTTAGATTGTTTGCTCAACGCGTGACGTGTTCTGATAAAAAATTCACGTGTGGCGCTTTTTAACGTCACCCAACCTTGGGTAGGAACGCGTAAATCTGCGACGACCTCTCAGTTCAGTGGTCAATCGACAACCAACTAATGGGAGTATTTTGATGAGCAAGTCTGTATGGATCGCTCTGGGGCTTTTGCTAGGTGTCTCGGCCTGGATTGGATCAGGATTTTTGAGTCAATCGGAGGAGTCTATCGCCCCGTTATCAGGCTCGGATTCAGGCGATCTTTCGCTGCGGCCAGCCGCGAATATTCCCACCGTCCAGACTCGTCTCGCAAGGGCGGAAGATGTCGATCAGGTTTTAGGTTTAATGGGGGTCACGGCTTCGAACCGAAGTGTTGAAGTGGACGTACAGTCGAAAGGCATAATTGCGCGTCTGAACGTCAGGACAGGGGCAAGCGTTAAAAAAAATGAGCTTCTTGCCACAATTGGTCTGGAAGATCGTGAATTTACACTTCGAGAGGCACGTGCAGTTGTTAAATTGCGTCAATCGGAATTCGATGCGGCTCTCAAGTTATCTAAAAAAAACCTGCAGTCGGAGACTGAGTTAACGCGGGCGGAGACTAATCTTGATTCCGCGAGGGCTTCACTAAAATCCGCAGAGTTAGAGATTGAGCGCACCCAGATCCGAGCGCCTTTTGGTGGTGTTATTGAAGAAAGGTTTGTGGAAATTGGTGATTTCGTGGACGTGGGTCACGCGGTATACAAGATCATTGATCTTTCAAAGATAAAAGTTCAGGGTCAGGTATCGGAGTACGATATTTCAACCGTAAAGGTTGGAATGCCGGCATCCCTAACTTTTTTGGGAGGCGGCAATCTTGAGGGCATTGTCACATTCGTCTCGAAGCTCAGCGATAGCGCCACTCGAACGTTCAAGATTGAAGTGACTGCGCCCAATAAGGAGTTAGCGATTGCGAGTGGCAGAACGGCAAAGATTGGCTTGAGCCTAGGCCTTGCGCGAGCTCATCTACTGAGTCCTGCCGTCCTGACTCTCGATGATCAGGGCCGTATTGGCGTGAAGATTGTGGATGCTGAGGACGAGGTCCGGTTTTTGCCGGTCGAATTAATTTCGGACACTCCAGATGGCATGTGGCTTTCAGGTTTGCCGGAGGTCGTCAATTTGATAACGATGGGGCATGAGTTTGTAGCGGTAGGACAGCGCGTGATCTCGGTTCCCACTAGTCCGTAGCAAAACAATGAGTTTGATTCAGTCCGCCTTTGGGTATTCGAGAACCGTAATCCTCATTCTGATTTTTATTCTGTTGTCAGGATCGATTGCTTATAAAGACATCCCGAAGGAATCAGAGCCTGATATTGATATCCCTATCATTTATGTCACGCTTCATCTTGACGGAATTTCACCTGAGGATGCCGAGCGACTTTTAATCAGACCGGTTGAGCAAGAGCTTAAAAGCATTGAAGGAGTGAAGGAGTTACGGTCAACCGGTTATGAGGGTGGCGCGAATGTTCTTCTCGAATTTGACGCAGGATTCGATGCAGCAGCCGCGTTAACCGACGTACGCGAAGGTGTTGATTTAGCGAAAGGAAATCTCCCTGCTGCTGCTGATGACCCTGAGATTCATGAAGTCAATTTCAGTTTATTTCCCGTGATTGTTGTCATTCTTTCAGGAGATGCTCCAGATCGTGCGCTCTATCGTTTGGCGCGAGACCTTAAGGATTCGATCGAGGGAATTGGGGAGGTTCTTGAGGTCAATATCGCGGGAAATCGCGATGAAGTTGTGCAGGCAATCGTTGATCCATTGAAGTTGGAAAGCTACGGTCTTGATCCGGCGCTTGCGGCGACTGCCGTAAGTGGTGCAAATTTGTTGGTTGCGGCGGGTGTGCAGGATACAGGTCAGGGCCGGTTTTCGATTAAGGTTCCCGGTCTTTTTGAGAGCGTGATGGATATCGCTGGACTTCCAGTACTGGTCGACGGCGACGCGGTCGTAACGGTTGGCGATATTGCAGATGTAAGGCGAACCTTCCGCGATCCAGAGTCTTTTGCTCGTGTGAACGGGAAAACAGCGGTTGCGCTCGAAGTTTCAAAACGAACAGGTGAAAATGTAATCGCAACAATTGCCAAAGTACGCGAGGTTGTTAAAACGCATCAGGCGAATTGGCCCGATACGTTGCGTGATTCTGTTGAAGTTAGTTTTACCCAGGATCGATCCGATCAGATTAAAACGATGTTGGGTGATCTACAAAACAGTGTTCTTAGTGCCGTAATTCTTGTCATGGTGGTCGTTGTTGCTGCCCTCGGCGTGCGTAGCGGCCTGTTAGTTGGAATTGCAATCCCTGGTTCATTTTTAGCTGCATTATTAATGCTTTATCTTGCGGATGTTTCCCTCAACATTGTCGTTCTCTTTAGTCTCATTTTATCGGTGGGGATGCTGGTTGACGGCGCCATTGTCGTCACTGAATTCGCAGATCGGAAACTCAGCGAGGGATTAGCCAAGCGGCAGGCCTATTTGGAAGCATCTCGGCGAATGGCGGCGCCCATCATTGCCTCCACGGCAACGACCCTAGCGGCGTTTTTACCGCTCGTGTTTTGGCCAGGCGTGGTCGGTGAATTCATGAAGTATCTACCGATGACGGTGCTCATCACTTTAGTGGCGTCCTTAGGAATGGCTCTTGTTTTTGTGCCAATACTAGGCGGATTGATCGGCAGGCGCTCAATGATCAGCAAGCGCGCCCTTGAAACAATAAAGGCAGGGGATCAGGGTGATCTCAATGCAACAAAAGGTTTTACAGGACGGTATTTGTCTATCCTTCGTTGGTCGGTGAGTCGTCCGAAAACAATTTTAGGTTCGGCGGTCGTATTATTAATCGGTATGTTCATGATTTATGGTCGTTTGGGTCCCGGCGTTGAATTTTTTCCGGACATTGAGCCAGATAACGCCCAGATTCAGGTGCGAGCCAGGGGGAATCTTTCCATAGATGAGCAGAATGCGATCATGCGTGAGGTCGAGACTCGGGTATTGAAAGTTAATGGGGTGCAGACTTTTTACACCCGGGTTGGGGCGGATCAGAATAGTGAGGAAGCGGAGGATATTGTCGGTTCAGTGTCCCTAGAATTTGGAGATTGGCGGTTCCGGCCAAAAGTGGCTGAAATATTTGATCTCATGAGGGAAAGACTGGCTGATCTGCCGGGTGTTATTTTAGATCTGCGCAAAGAGGAGGGTGGCCCCCCGGTGGGCAAGCCGATTCAGATTCAGCTTGCGTCTTATGATCCCAAAATTCTTGAGGGTGCTGCGGCCAACGTGCGAGCGAAATTGGACAGCATGACCGGATTAACCAGCATTGAAGACTCCCGGTCTTTGCCTGGGATTGATTGGACGCTTCAGGTTGATCGGACGCAGGCTGCCAAGTTTGGAATTGATATTGGCAGTATCGGCAATATGATTCAGATGACGACTGCGGGCTATAAGATTGGTAAGTATCGACCTAATGACAGTGAGGACGAGATCGATATTCGGGTACGGTTTCCAGAGGCTAATCGGACAGTGACTGGTCTCAATCAGGTTCGGGTCAATACGAGTCTGGGTGCTGTACCGGTCTCAAATTTTGTACAGCGTGAGGCAAAGCCGAAGACTGGCCGACTACGCCGTGTAGATGGATTTCGGGTGATTACAGTGAAGGCTGATGTCGAGGAGGGAGTGCTCGTTGACCGCAAACTTAAAATGCTACGGGATTGGATAAAAAGCGCGCAACTTGATCCAAAAATTCAGGTCAGCTTTAAAGGTGAGGATCAAGAGCAAGCGGAAGCTAAAGCTTTTTTGGGGAAAGCGTTTTCGGTGGCACTATTTTTGATGGCGTTGATCCTAATTACCCAATTCAACAGCTTTTATCAGGCAGGCTTGATCCTGTTTGCGGTGGTGATGTCGACTGTGGGCGTTTTATTGGGACTCATGATCACGGGTGCACCTTTTGGCATTGTGATGAACGGCATTGGGGTCATCGCGCTGGCGGGTATTGTTGTGAATAACAACATTGTGCTTATTGACACCTATAACCGTCTGAGAACATCTGTTTTAGATCCTGTTGAAGCCGTTCTCCGCACTGGTGTTCAACGCTTACGTCCGGTGATGCTTACGACCGCTACGACGATACTTGGGCTTTTACCCATGATGCTCGGTATCAATATTGATTTTCTAGCTCGGGAAGTTACGCAAGGAGCGCCTTCAACCCAGTGGTGGACCCAACTCTCAACTTCGATTGTTTTTGGCCTAAGTTTCGCTACATTGTTGACGTTAGTTGTTACGCCTAGCGCTTTAATACTTCAAGCCAATCTCACGAGATGGCGCTCAAATTTACGCCTCGCAACACCCTCCAACAACTAGGGCACTTATTTTTCTTTTACTCGCGCCCAGGTGTCTCTAAGCGAGACTGTACGGTTTAAGATTCTTTTTTGATTGGTGCTTGACGGATCCACGCAAAAATATCCCAACCGTTCTAGTTGAATCGGGCTACCGATTCCAGCATCACCTAGGCTGGGTTCTAGTTTGCAGTTGTCAACTGTTTCGCACGAGTCTGGGTTGAGAGTCTGCTCCAGTTCCGTATCACTGTCGAACTTGGGGTTAGGGTCTTTAAAAAGAGGTTGGTAAAGTCTTACTTCGGCGTTGAGGCTATGTTTTGCTGAGACCCAGTGAATGGTTCCTTTTACTTTCCGCCCATCGGGCGTGTTACCTCCCTTCGTTTGTGGGTCATATGTACATCGGACTTCGCAAACATTGCCATTTTCATCATGAATAACTGAGGTACAGGTCACGAGGTAGGCATATCGCAGACGAACCTCCCGACCCGGAGCCAACCGGAAGAACTTCCGTGGTGGATCTTCCATAAAATCATCTTGTTCGATAAAGATTTCACGGCAAAAAGGAACTTGCCTGACCCCTAACGAGGGGTCGTTTGGATGGTTTTGTGCTTCGAGAAATTCTTCCTCGTTTTCGGGATAGTTTTCGATCACTACCCGCAAAGGGCGCAAAACGCCAAAGGCTCTGGGTGCTGTTGGGTTGAGAGCCTCTCGAACACAATTCTCAAGCACGCTTATTTCGACATGTTGCTGATTTCGGGTCACGCCAATTCGACTGCAGAAATCAACAATTGCCTCAGGTGGAAAACCCCGGCGACGCATTCCAGATAACGTTGGCATTCTTGGGTCATCCCATCCAGATACAACTCCTCTTGAGACCAATAGTGTCAGCAGACGTTTGCTGACAACCGTGTACTCAAGAGAGAGTCGCGAGAATTCGGTTTGGTAAGGGCGACTCGGTGGGGAAACATGCTCAAGAACCCAATCATAAAGCGCACGATTGTCCTCAAACTCTAGAGTGCATAGCGAGTGGGTCACACCTTCGATTGCATCTGACAATGGATGCGTGAAGTCATACATAGGATAAATACACCAAGAATCCCCGGTATTATGATGAGTCTGACGCCGTATGCGATAGAGCGTGGGGTCTCTTAAGTGGATGTTAGGCGATGCCATATCGATCCGTGCGCGTAAGACGCGACTGCCATCATCGTACTCGCCCGCGCGCATTTTATTGAAGAGTTCGAGATTCTCCTCAGGGTTCCGATCTCTGAAAGGACTGTTGGACCCAGGCGAGGTGAGCGTCCCTCGGGTTGTCCGAATTTCATCCGCGCTTAGGTCACAAACATAGGCATTTCCGCTTTCAATCAGACCAACGGCAAAATCGAAGAGCTGCTGAAAGTAATCCGAGGCATGTCTCAGACGGTCTTCCCAATCAAAGCCCAGCCAACGAACATCCTGCTGAATTGACTCGACAAATTCGGGGCTCTCTCGGTCGGGGTTGGTATCGTCAAAGCGGAGAAAGCACACGCCACCAAATTCTTGGGCAACGCCAAAGTTAAGGCAGATTGATTTGGCATGACCAATATGAAGGTAGCCATTCGGCTCGGGAGGAAATCGTGTGGCAATCCCATCTGGATATCGCCCGGCTGCAATATCCTTTGAGATTAGTTGGCGAATAAAATGGGAGGGCGTAACTACGTCTTCAGTCATAGGTTATGACAGGTCGGATTAATCTTTTGAAATACACGTTTGTAACAACAGTTACGGGATGTCAATTATTTAAGGAGCGCGATAATCAATCACGCTCCTTGTTATGTCGCTACCAGTTGACAGGAGTTGAGAGGGGTGACGCTTGACTCCCGAAGTAAGCGGAAATGTCATCGATGTCTTTATCGCTCAGTGTCGCCGCAAAACTTTTCATGATGGCGTTGTTTCTCGTGCCGCTTTTGTACGAGCTCAGTGCGTGAGAAAGGTAGTCAGGATATTGGCCGGCGAGTATCGGATACATCGGCGTAATGGGCTTACTTCCACCCTGGCCATGACAAGCAAAGCAGGCTTGCGCTTTAGCAGCGCCTGCTTCTGCATCGCCTCCACCACGCTCTACTGTTCCCGATCCAGCAAGGGTATTAAAGTAAGCCGAAATATTGTTGATTTCGATGTCGGTTAGAGAACCGGCCTGCGCTTGCATCGTGGGATGACTTCGCTCACCGGATTGGTACGCTTTTAGTGCGACAACAAGATATTGTTCTTGTTGGCCGCCCAGTTTGGGGACTCGGAACACGGGATAAGCGTTTCTGATGCCAGGCGCGCCATGGCAGCCCATGCAGGTGGCAGCGCCGTCTTTTCCGGCTGCAATATCGCCCGCCGCGAAGGCTGGACTGATAGTTAAGAAAAATGCAAATAAAACAGTAAGGGATGAAAGAAATCTCATCACGAAGGGTCTCTTAAATGTCTGAAGCCGTAACTCTAGGCAACCCATTCAAAGGTTGCAACATTTTGGACATAGAAATATTAGATTTCTAGTCAATCTTGACGTTTTAGGGTGATGAAGCGCTCCTGAAGCCCGCTAGGATGTTCGATGATTTCATTAAGATTGTCTGACCAACCCCATAATGTTTTAGGAAATAGCTCTTGGAGAGTGGTGAGTGATACATGCCAGGGTGGACCTCCGTCTCGATTTGTTTGCATGAACATGCCAACCAATATTCCGCCGGGTCGCAGCCAGTGATACAGTCGCCTCGCATATTCGGGCCACAAGTCAGGGTTCAACGCGCATAGAGCGGTTTGTTCATAAATGACATCAAAAGACTCGCTTGGCTCCCATTCAAACAGATCAGTGTCGATTAGGGTTGCAATCAGATTCTTACGGCTCAGGCGATATTTAAGATCGTGAATCGCGCTTGGTGCAAAATCTACTCCCGTGACGTCGAACCCAAGCGCTGCTAAAGAAACAACCTCATGGCCCCGTCCGCAGGCCGGAATCAACACTTTAGATGGTGGCTCGGGTATTTTTGAAAGCGTTTTTTCAAGCGCTGGACTAACGTCTCCTCGATCCCAGGCCGTTTTCTTATCAATGTAGCGTTTTTCCCACTCGGCCTGTTGCTTCTTATCTATTTCTTGCGACATATGAGGAAATCAAGTTGAAGCGTTGCGTCGATGATACTACGGGTATCTACCGTTAAGCGAAGGTGTCGCCAATAATGCAAATGAAACAAATTTGATTAGATGCCTAAAATTTAATGTCGATTCAGATGATGGTTGTCTTTCTGGGAGCAGATTGAGGCTCTGGAAAGAAGGAGCAGTGATATACTGCGTGCCCCAAAAAATGATGATGCGGTTTTAAACTTACGCTTCCAAAAGTAAACGGCTGTGCAAATGAGTAAAACTGACGATCTCAGGATCGCAAATATTCAGGCTGTGGCAAACGCTGCCACGATCATGTCTGAGATCCCAATTAGCGATCGGGCAGCACGAGTGGTGGCATCGCATCGTGCCGACATCCATCGCGTGCTGCAGGGAGAAGATGATCGCTTGGTAGTTGTGACGGGCCCATGCTCTATTCATGATCCCAGTGCGGCAATTGACTATGCGCGGCACTTGGCTCCGTTGGTCGAGCGTCATAAAGGGGAACTAATTGTATTGATGCGGGTTTACTTTGAGAAACCTCGTACAACCGTGGGATGGAAAGGTCTGATCAATGATCCGAACCTGGATGGTTCGTTCGATATTAATAGCGGATTACGGATCGCGCGCAAGCTGCTTTCCGACATCGCGGAGCTAGGTGTCGCAGCGGGAACGGAATTTCTGGATCTATTATCACCTCAATATATCGCCGACCTCGTGAGCTGGGGCGCGATTGGAGCCCGAACGACAGAAAGTCAGCTTCATCGGGAGATTGCCTCTGGATTGTCTTGCCCCGTGGGTTTTAAAAATGGCACTGACGGTAATTTAAAAATAGCAGTGGACGCCGTTGGCGCCTCAATTCATCCTCATCATTTTCTGTCACTGACAAAAGATGGTCGGTCCGCCATATTCTCGACGACAGGGAATGAAGATGGACATGTTATTTTGAGAGGTGGCAAGGAACCAAATTTTGATGCCCAGTCGGTAGAAAAGGCGGGCTCCCTGATGGTCAAGGCAGGGCTTTCCGCACGACTGATGGTGGATTGCAGTCACGCGAATAGTGGTAAAGATCCTGAACGCCAGTCAGACGTGGTGAGATCGGTATGTGAACAGCTTGGTGCGGGCGAAGATCGGGTGATGGGCGTGATGATTGAAAGCCACTTAATCAGCGGAAGGCAAGATATTGTTGAGGGCCAGTCGTTAACCTATGGGCAAAGCATCACAGATGCTTGTATCGGGTGGGATGCGACTACTCAACTGCTTGAGACCCTGGCTGCGGGCGTGCGATCGAGGCGGCAGTGCCACGCTGGATAAGAGGTCACCCCGATGTTGTATGCGACGTGAATACCGTTTTATGCCGTAATTAAAAATACTTGTTTCGTTACTTATGCGAAAAGTGCTATTTTTAATGACGAGTTTCTTGAAACGTCTGGCTGAAAAAACACGTGACCGTCCGAGTCTCGTAAACAAATTTAGAGATAATTTAATGATTAAACCCCATGGCTCAGAAGTTCTAACCCCTTTGCTTGTCGCTGATTCTGTTCGTTGCGAAAATTTGCTGGAAGAAGCGAGGACCCTGCCGCAGCTGGTTGTAAATTCGGCAGCGGCCGCAAATGCTGTCATGCTGGGTGCGGGTTATTTCACGCCATTGAAAGGGTTCATGAATAAGGCGGATGTCCTAAGTGTCTCGACTGAGTTGAGAATGTCGGATGGACTTTTTTGGCCTGTTCCGGTTGCAAATATTACGACTTTAGATCATGTGGTTAACGTGGGAGATCGTATTGCGCTCCGTGATCCCAATATCGTGGGCGAGCCTGTGATGGCGATTCAAGAGGTTGAGTCAGTCGAGGCGTTGTCACCCGAAGAGATTGAACAAATTGCCCTGCATGTTTATGGTACGACGGATTCAGAGCATCCAGGGGTTGCCACCTTTAAAGCTTTAGGCGATCAGGTGATTGCAGGCCCGATCGAAGTTTTAAATCTCAGCTATTTCGAAAAAGATTTTCCTGAAACCTTCAGGACGGCAGTCCAGATTCGTGAGGAGATTAGCGAGAGGGGATGGAAAACAGTGGTCGCGTTTCAAACTCGGAACCCAATGCATAGAGCCCATGAGGAATTATGCAAGATGGCTCGTGATGCGGTGGGCGCGGATGGCGTTCTGATCCATATGCTGCTTGGGAAGCTTAAACCTGGGGATATCCCGGCTGACATAAGAGATGCGGCTATTCGTAAGATGGTTGAACTTTATTTTCCGCCTAACTCAGTCATGATCACAGGATATGGATTTGATATGCTCTATGCAGGACCCAGGGAGGCCGTTCTACACGCGGTGTTCCGGCAAAATGCAGGGTGTACGCATTTAATTGTAGGTCGGGATCACGCGGGTGTCGGAGATTATTATGGCGCTTTTGATGCCCAAACGATATTTGATCATTCGGTTCCCGATGGCGCGCTCGAGATCGAAATCTTCTGTGCAGACCATACTGCTTATTCAAGGAAACTCAATCGTGTTGTGATGATGCGTGACGCGCCGGACCATCATAAGGAAGACTTTGTTCTTCTCTCAGGAACTCGTGTTCGAGAGATGTTGGCGGCAGGAGAGGATCTCCCGCCAGAGTTTGCGCGTCCTGAGGTGGCCCGAATACTGATGGCGCATTACGCCGCGGAAGATGCGTGACTCTCACGCTTATTTATCTTTAATGATTGGATTAGGCTAAAGATCTTCAAGCTGATCGGCAGAAATACTCTCGGCTTCCAGCATCACAGGAATGCCGTCGTCTACTCGATATATTCTCAAACGGTTTTGAGTAATCAATCCCTCTTCAAGAAGTTGAGTGACAATTTTTTGGCCAGAGTTAGTGATCTCCCCGGCAGCTATTTTCAGGTTGATCGCGGAAAGTTCGTCCGAGGACATGGCGACAAGCGATTGTTTGGTGGCGGGGCAACACAGAATTTCTAGTAATTTTCGATCAATCGGCATATCAATTCTAGTGAGGTTTCAAGGTTCCGAAGTTTGAACATTCCTTAGTATACTTGCGCTAACTGGTTCACATAAACATTCGAATCTTTTTCTCGATTTTCTAAAACCGATGGCTTCAGGATCCCAACGTGCTGTTATTACAGCAATTGCTGGTAACGGCATTCTTACAGTGCTTAAGTTCGCTGTAGCAGTGCCGACGCATTCTGCTGCGATGATGAATGAGGCGGTCCATAGTCTCATGGACACGCTGAATCAAATTTTTCTGTTAATTGGTCTGATTCAGGGTAAGAGGGCAGCCGATAACCAGTACGCGTTTGGTCACGGGCAAAAAAAATATCTATGGAATCTTTGGAGCGCCATCGGTCTTTTTTCGATTGGGTGTGGCCTCGGGTTAGCCCATGCTTGGCATGTCTTTGACCGGGTCGGAGAAAGCCCGACCGAGACGATTATAAATATAGGGGGCGTCAGTTTTGACGCCATGTGGCTGGGCGGACTTGTGTTAATGCTCGCCCTTCTCATTGAAGGCTATGTTCTAGGTGTTGCTTGGCGTGAGTTCAAGCGCCGCGCTGTTGATGAAAATCTTTCACCATGGCAGAAATTGTTTCGGCCGAGCGATCCAACACTGCTCGCGGTTTTGCTAGAAGACGCTGTTGCGGTAACAGGAGTCGTTTTTGCGGCGACTGGGATTTTAATGTCCCGAATTTCGGGAAACATGATCTGGGACGTCTCCTTTTCCATAGTCATTGCACTGATGCTGGGGGTGACTGCTGTAATACTGGGGGCGGTAAATATGCGCTTACTTCTCGCGGTTCGAGACCCTGACGCAGAGGCCGTATTTGAGATGATTGCTAAGGCCCACCGCGAGATAGAGAGATATCATGACTTGCGCAGCATTGTTTTGGACGAGAACCACACAGTACTCGTAGCAGAAGTCGAGTTCAGGGAAGAGGCTATTCTTTCCGGACTCAGAAATCGAATTGATCAAAACGAGAGCGATATGCTAGCTTCCGTATCCGAGAATCGTAAAGCAGATCCCAAGTTGCGCGAATACATCATGGATCGAGCGGCTGTACACGCAACGCTAGAGCGCTCTGAAGAATTGATTGATGAGCTCGAGAGTCAATTAAAAAATCTGTGCCCTCGTGTTTCACATGTAACGATTGAGATTCAGGGGAGTGCTCGTGATGTAGATAAAGAAATTGATGATGACTTCACTATAAAAGGAAAAAAATGAAAAAATTTAAAAGTGCTCTAGCGCTCTTAACTACTTTGCTGGTTTCTGTAAACGCAATTGCAGAAACGGAAAAACCTCAAACGACCCAAGATCAATTTAGCTATGCAATTGGATATCAGATCGGCAGTCAAATTGCACAACAACTCAGATCGGAAGGGCTTGATGTGAATCCGGCGTTTTTGGTGCAGGCGCTTGAGGATGTTATTGCTGGAAATGAACCGGCATTAACGATTGACGAAATGAATGCGGCAATAACATCCGCACAACAACAGACCCAGGAGCAAACTATGGTAGATGCGCAACTTGCAGTAGAAGCAGGCGAGACCTTTCGAAATCAGTATGCTGAGCAAGATGGCGTAATGCGTACCGATAGTGGCATGCTGTATCGAATTCTCGATGAGGGTTCGGGCGAGAAACCTGCAGCCAGCGACACGGTTGTTGTGCACTATCGTGGAACGCTTACCCATGGTGCAGAATTTGATAGTTCTATCAAGCGAAATCAGCCCGCAACTTTTGGTTTGAACAGTATCATCCCAGGGTGGCAGGAAATTCTACAGTTGATGCCTGAGGGATCCCGTTGGGAAGTTGTGATACCACCGGCGCTTGCTTACGGCAGTACCGGTGCGGGCGGGATGATCGGCCCAGAAGAAACACTGATATTCGAAATTGAGCTAATCGAAATTAAATAGCACTGGGTGATTATTGGCGTTCCGTTTTATTAAGTTTGCGTCGTTGGGAGTCGACCGATTGGATTCGACAACTCCGCGTCGTAGACTGCAGAAACGTTAAAGCCGGTTCTAATTGATGTTTTTATCGACTATTTGTGTTCCCGTAATTCTTGTGCAATATTGAGTTAGTTGTATAAAAAATAAAAAACTTATCGGCCGCTGGTTAGAAATCGAAGGTCGAATGAGTTTAAAACTCAAATGTTAACCAAGAGGAGGTAACCTATGAGAGCCAACCTTTCTGTACTGGGCCTAGTCGCCGGTGCCACAATGCTGCTTCCTGGGGCGGCGACCGCTGCGTGTGAATCGATTACACTCGGCGCGGCGATATCACTAACCGGTAAATATGCGACCAACGGTATCCATACTAAAAATGGATACGAGTTTGCGATTCAAAAAATAAAGGACGCAGGTGGCGTTAAGGTGGATGGAAAGTGCTACAACTTTGATGTCATCTACTATGATGATGAGTCGAAGGGAGATCGAGCCGCAACACTCGCAGAGCGACTGATTAATCAGGATAAAGTGCAGTACATGCTTGGGCCTTACTCGTCGGGCATGACAAAAGCGATCGCTCCGGTTACTGAAAAATACAAAATCCCGATGATCGAAGCAGAAGGTGCTTCTCGGTCATTATTTAACAAGGGCTATAAATATCTATTTGCGGTCCTGTCTACATCTGAGCAGTACCTTGCTTCTGCAATTGCGCTGGCCGCTGAGAAAGCAATTGCGTCTGGCAAAGATCCGTCTTCAGTAAAAGTGGCTGTTGCGGTTGAGAACGATCCATTTTCGTTGGATATTCGGGCGGGTGTGCTCGAAGATGCAAAACGATTCGGAATGAAAGCAGTCATTGACGAAAAATTGCCTAGGGATCTTGCTGATATGAGTGCAATTTTGACTAAGGTTAAATTGCTTAAACCCGATGTGTTGCTTGTGAGCGGGCATTCGAAGGGCGCCGCAACCGCGGTGCGGCAAATCGATGAACAGAACGTTAAAGTATCGATGATCGGCATTACGCACTGTGAAGCTGCTGATGTGACGGGCAAGTTTGGAGCCGCTGCCAATGACATTCTGTGTCCGACGCAGTGGGCGGAAACGCTCACCTACGAGGATCCGATCTTCGGCACAGCAGAAAACTTCAATTCCGAAGTCAAAGCGAAGTATGACGCCTATGCAAATCGGCCTATTCCATACCAGCTGGCGCAGGCATCAGCGGCGATATACGTCTTTAAGGATGCTTTTGAGAGAGCCGGATCTCTGGATAAAGAGGCTGTCCGCGACGCCATCGCAGCGACTGATCTGAAAACATTCTACGGTAACGTTAAGTTTTCGGAGGCAGGCAATAATGTTGCTAAACCGATGGTTTTGCGCCAGATCCAGGACGGCAAGTACAACGTTGTGGCGCCGTCAGATTTCGCTTCGCATCAGGTAAATTGGCCACGAGGCTAATATCGAGTTTGATAAATCGTAGTTGATTTGGGCCGATCACGCGGGAAGGGGCGACCTTAACCCGCGTGATCGGAACTTGGTTGACACGTGCGCACTTCACCCTCGTTTTGAAAAGGGTATCACTCATAAAACGCTCGGTCCTGATTATCCATGGAACAGTTTGTATCTAATTTTGGCCTCCTTCTAGAGTTTCCGGTTGTTAATCTCAAGATTGTGCTTGACGGCATAATGATCGGCGCGTTATTCGCGCTCGCTGCTTATGGACTTGCCCTTGTTTGGGGTGTTATGAATGTTAAAAACCTCGCTCAGGGGGATTTTGTAATCGGTGGCGGATACATCTGCTGGTGGCTTACGCAGATGGGGGTGCCAGCATTAGTTGGGGTGCCCGTTGCTTTTATTTTAATGGCAGGGATTGGATGGATAATTTATATCCTGATGATTCGCCCTATATTGGATCGCGACCTGTTCACTACCTTGCTTGCGACGTTTGGCCTTGCAATCATTATGGCCCAGTTGCTCAATCTATTATTCGGATCGGACACGCAGAGTGTTGATTTGGGATACGACACTTTGTATTTTTTGGACGGATTTATTGATGTACCAATCGCCAAGTTGTTAGGGGTTCTAATGGCGGGTGCGCTTGCCCTTGGCGTTATCTTGTTTATGAAGTTCAGTCGGATGGGCCAAGCGATTCGAGCAACTGCTCAAGACGCGCGCGCGGCGCGAGTACTCGGCATTAATACGGATAAGGTTTATGCTTTCACTTGGTCCCTAAACGCAGCGATTTGTGGAGCCGCCGGGGCGATCATTGTGATGGTTTGGGTGATTCAGCCATTTTATGGAATCACACACTCTATCCGTGCGTTTGTCATTGTGACGGCTGCCGGTTTAGGAAATCTGCCGGGCGTGATTGCAGCAGGTCTTGGTATTGGAGTGCTTGAGCAGTATGGCGCTCATATTTTCGGCATTGGGTATCAGCAGGCGATCGCGGTTATTCTTCTGTTGCTAGTGCTTATTTATCGTCTCAGTCAGCAGCGGCGAGTTCGTCAGAGCCTGCGTTAGAAGAACGAGAGCGAAACGAAAATGTCAAAAAAATTCTATCTTTATAGCGCCCTAATTGCCTTCATCATTGTTGCGCCCTTCGCATTTCCTGATTTTAAAACTCAGCTTGCAACCGTCTGGTTGATGATAATCGTTGCCTTGACTTGGGATATGACAGGCGGTCAGATGGGCTATAACTCTTTAGGAAATATTACGTTTTATGGTACCGGGATGTACGTCGCTGCGGTTGTTGCGATTGCCCTTGTTTATGATGTAGGTGAGTACAACAATGCTTTCGGTGGTGGCATCTATGTCTTTACAAGCCAACAGTATTTCCTGGGATTAATCCTGGGTATGGTAGCGGCCGGCGTGTTCTGCTCCTTGATCGCAGTTGTTATTGGTTTCATCACCTTTGGGTTACGAGGCCCCTATTTTGCAATTGGCACTCTTGGTGTGGCCATTGCGGCGGGTGAGTTGGTGTCCAACTGGGATTGGGTTGGAGGCGGTCAAGGCATTTCGTTGCCAGTGTTTCCGGGTGACTATGACGTTGGCAAAGTGATGTTTTATTTCCTTTTTGCTGGAACGGGGGTGATTTTATTTGTCTTTGCTAAGTGGCTTTACTCGACCCGCTTTGGTGCGGCGATTAATGCTATTCGAGATGACGAAGAAAAAGCAGAAGCGATGGGGATTCACACCCTTCAGTATAAATTGGCCGCCTGGGCGATTGCGGCCTTTTTTGTTGGCGTTGCGGGCGCGATTTCAGCTTTTCAACTGATTCACTTCGAGCCGCTCGAAACTGCTTACCAGACTATTAATTTAGGTATCTTTATGGTGGTTTGCGTCCTTTTGGGCGGAGCAGGAACATTGTGGGGGCCTGTGGTCGGCGCTATTTTGTTTCATGTTTTTAAAGAAGTCACCTGGAACTACTTGTTGGGATGGCAATGGGTTGCATTGGGTGCGCTGATTGTCGTGACGGTTGTTTATTTTCAGGGAGGTGTTGTGGGATGGGTAATGGACAAGTTCCCGCAGTGGTTTGGTTTATCACGCGTCGCTGAAGACGTTTCCGAGGATGAGCAGTCATGACATCGATCCTCGATGTGACAAATGTTAGCAAATCCTACGGCGGTGTCGCTGCAAACACCGATATTTCTCTTTCTGTCAAAAAAGGTGCAATTACGGGGTTGATTGGGCCCAATGGATCAGGAAAGACAACCTTATTTAACTCAATTGTGGGCTACCATCCGATCGACTCTGGCAGTATTTGCTTTGAAGGGTTGGAAATCTCAAAAATGCCGGTGCAAAAAATTGCTCGATTGGGTTTACTGCGAACGTTTCAACAAACCCGGATATACGGACAGATGAATGGCATCGATAATATGTTGATATCGTTGCCGCATCGAAAGATGCGCTTTGTAGACGCTTTCAATAGAAACGGTTCCGAGGAGCACGAGCGTGCCGAATCGTTACTCGAGTTTGTCGGTTTATACGAAAAGCGGTTTTTGCGAGCAGGCTCACTCTCTTTTGGACAGCAGAAATTACTTGAATTCGCGATGGCACTGATGAATGAGCCGACGGGACTTCTCCTGGATGAGCCTACCGCCGGCATCAATCCCACGCTAATCAATGGTCTGATTGATCGCTTGCGTAGGGCTAACGAGGAGTTCGGGATCACATTATTTATTATTGAGCACAATATGAGAGTCATTATGAATATGGCCGAACATATTTACTGCCTAGCACATGGTCAACTTCTCGCAGAGGGGACGCCATCAGAGATTCAAAACGATCAGCGTGTGATCGATGCCTATCTGGGAGCTCACTGATGATTGAAAAGTCAAAAGAGCGCATAAAGGGCTACGGTGCAGGAAATGTTGAAACGGTTATCTCTGTGGACGAAGTTGTTCGTCGAACAGCTGCTATTGCAGAAGATATTAGTATCAATCAGTTGGATGACCTCGCGGAAGGTAAGCCCTATGTTTCCCTTGAAAATTTGGAAGCGGGTTACGGGCAGATGCGGATACTCCATGGCATTAATTTGCGCGTTGCGCGTAAGCAGTCTTTATGTCTGATTGGCCCAAATGGCGCGGGGAAGTCAACCGTGCTCCACGCAATCTTCGGATTTAATAATATTTTCTCAGGCAATATTTTGATCGGAGAGGGTAAATCACAGCTCGATGTCACGTCCCTAACCCCAAGCGAGAAACTGGCGAAGGCTGGTATCGCTTACATTCTCCAAGATAAGTCAATTTTCCCTGGAATGACGGTAGAGGAAAATTTATGGATGGGGGGGTTTCTAAAAAATCAGGCCGCCGAGTCGAAGGCAGCGGCAGAAAGAGTTTTTGATAAATATCCGCAACTGGCTGCTCGTCGACGACATCAGGCGAAAGTGCTCTCGGGAGGGGAACGTCGATTGCTTGAGATCTCTCGGGCGTTGGTCATGAATCCGGACGTCTTGTTGGTCGATGAACCATCGATTGGACTCGAGCCAAAGTTTATTGATATGGTTTTCGAAATCCTAAATGACCTGCAGCATAATGAAGGTAAAACCATCATTATGGTGGAGCAGAATGCCAAAAAAGGTCTTGAGTTTGCCGATATTGGATATGTAATGGTTTCTGGAAAAATCGCTATTGCGGGGAAAGGTAGCGATCTTCTTGAGAATCCAAAAGTGGGTGAGTTGTTCCTCGGCGGGTAGCCTATTTTTCCAGTTATTAATTGCTTTGAGTTGTACCGATTGCGTCTTTGGCAATTTGGGACTCAGACCCCCCGTGGTGTTCGAGCGAATGATAAGCAAGAAGATGTGCAATACATAAGTAAATGCTTCTGACTTTCACGGCGAAAAATCGCCGCTGTCGTTTGTTTTTGAAAAAACTCGAGATTCATCGAGAGTTTCGAGTGCGATCGTCGTAGAATACGGATCGAAAAATTCCAGATACAAAGAGTCAGATGGGAGGAAAGTTGAAAATTCTTTTTGCAGATAAGTTTCCACAGGATGGTGTAGATCAGCTTCATGAGTTGGGTCATGAATGTAATTTACAGCCTGATCTTGTGGGTGAGACCCTCCCCGCCGCGATTGGCGAGAGTGAAATTTTGGTCGTTCGGAGTACTAAGGTGTCCGCGGATGCGATCCGGTCTGGAGAATCCCTACGACTCATTATTCGGGCCGGTGCCGGCACGAATACGATCGATAAGGAGTTCGCGGCGAGCCGTTCGATTCCTGTCTGTAACGTACCAGGTAAAAATGCTGCCGCGGTTGCAGAGTTAGCAATGGGATTGATGATCTCGATTGATAGGAGAATTCATGAGAACGTAATCGACCTTCGGGCGGGCAATTGGAAAAAGAAAAAATACGCTGCGGCAAAAGGGTTGATGGGGCAAAAGCTTGGAATTATCGGGGTCGGTGCGATCGGATTATCAGTGGCTGAGCGCGCTCGCGCTTTCGGGATTCAGGTCATGGTTGTAGATAAACCTTCCAGGAACGCTGAATCAAAAGCCGCTTTATCAGATCTTGGAATTGAAACCATTGCATCTTTGCCCGAGTTATTACGAAAAGCAGACATTGTCAGTGTTCATGTTCCCAGCGCACCAGAGACGAAAGGCATGATCAATGCTGAATTTTTATCGGATATGAAACCGGGAACTGTATTAATTAATACCTCTCGTGGTGATGTGGTCGAGGAGTCAGCGTTATTGAGTGCCATGGATGAAAAAGGAATTCGGGCAGGGCTTGATGTTTATGCTGATGAACCTGCAGTCAGCGAAGGTGAGTTTTCTTCCGCCCTCGCGAGTCATCCCAACACTTGTGGCACTCATCATATTGGGGCCTCGACTGAGCAAGCACAATCTGCAGTATCAGAAGGCGTACTGCAGATAATTAATACGTTTAGTGAGGGAAAAATTCTTCACTGCGTAAATGGTCAAGCGTAAAAAATAATTTGGAGGAGTTAATGAATCAAAGAGTACACAATTTTAGTGCGGGCCCTTGTACCTTACCGCTTGCAGTTCTCGAGGAGGGTCAAGCCGAGTTCGTCAACTACCACGATTCTGGAATGTCCCTGATCGAGATGAGTCATCGGGGCAAGCATTTTGTCTCGATTTATGATGAAGCAGTTGATTTAGTACGTTCGGTCTACGGCGTGCCTGATGAATTCGACGTGCTCTTTTTACAGGGCGGAGCGACATTGCAGTTTGCGATGGTGCCCATGAACCTGTTGGGAGCGGGCAAGAAGGGGGGTTACGTCAATTCAGGAACCTGGGCCAAAGGTGCGTTGACCGATGCCGGCTTTTACGGCGAGGCCTATTCGGCATGGGACGGCTCCACATGCGACTTCTCCCGGATGCCCTCTTCAAATGAGATTGAAATTCAGCCACATACCCGCTACCTGCATATCACATCAAACGAGACGATCGGCGGGATTCGATTCGCGGATTGGCCTGAAGTAGATGTGCCGATGATCGGAGATATGTCCTCTGACTATATGTCGCGGCGAATTCCATGGGATCGTTTTGATTTGGTGTATGGCGGTGCTCAAAAGAACTTGGGTCCGGCGGGTATGGCGATGGTGATCATTCGTAAATCCGTTGCGCAGGACTGTAATCAGGGCATTGGCCGTTATTTACGATATAACATTCAGGCCGATAAAGGTTCGATGTTCAATACGCCACCCGTGTTTCCAATTTATATGGTTGGCAAGGTCTTGAAATGGATGCGTGACATAGGAGGCATAGATGTTATTGAGCGCATGGCAAATGAGAAGGCGGCGGATCTTTACCAGTCCATTGATAATAGCGAAGGGTTTTATCGCTGCCCCGTAGAGGAAGACTCACGCTCGGTGATGAACGTTGTTTTTAGATTGCCGAGTGAAGACCTGGAAAAAATCTTTATATCTGAAGCGAGCGAAGCCGGACTTTTAAATTTAAAAGGGCATCGTAGCGTCGGAGGGATTCGGGCGAGTATTTATAACGCGATGCCTGCAGATGGTGTGAGAGCGTTGACTGACTTCATGGCAGCTTTTAAATCAAGTCATTCTTAGTCGATAAGCATTTAAGCAATGACTGAAATTCGCGCCTTCAAACCTTATCTGGTGTCGGCTGGGGCCGCCACGACCGTTGTCAGTCCTGCTTATGATTCAATGAGTTCGTCTGAAAGATTGAGCTATCGACAGACCCATCCACAAAATTACATCAATGTGATGCGTACGACCGATGATTTCCCGGAAGGCGAGCGCCCTTCGGAGTCTCGGATTACTGCCGAAAATATTGAGGAACTACAGAAGTTGCATGACAGCGGGGCTTTCACTTTATGTAAAAAAGAAGGCGTGTTTGTCTATCAAGTGGAGATCGATGGCCACACGCAAACGGGAATTGTTGCCGAAATTCCGATCAAAGAATATGGCACTGGTGTTGTCAGAAAACATGAAGAGACCCGCAAGGAGCATGAGTTGCGTCTTGTGAGTTACTTGAACGATGTCGGAGCAAGTTCAAGCCCTGTCTGCCTGGCTTATGAAAGCAGAGTCGAGATCAATAGCGTGGTGGATAAAGTTTTCTTAGACGACCCGTTACTTGATTTTGATTTGCCAGACGGCCTTCGCCAAAAACTGTGGCAGATCACAGATGCCGACACACTTGCGCAATTAAGAGAGGGTTTTAGCAATGTTGCTGCAACCTATTTGACAGATGGGCATCATCGGGCCGCATCAACACTGCGTTATGCAGCAGACTGTCACGCGAAGGGCAAGGGCGATGGGCCATGGGATTATTTACTCGTTGTAATGTTTCCTGCTGAGCAGCTTCGTGTTCTACCATTTAATCGTTGTGTTCGAGATCTGGGTTCGATTACCGAGGATCAATTACTAGATCAAATCAAAACCCATTTCTTGTTGGAGCCGGTACCGGCAAAGGAATCGTCACTTCCTCAGCGTCGGGGAGAATTCTTGATGTTGGTGGATGACCATGCTTATCAGTTAACTCGACGAACCGACTCCGAGAGTTCATCCCCCGTCAAGAGTCTGGATGTCAGCTTTCTTCAAGACTATCTCCTGGCACCCATTCTGGGTATTCAAGATGCGAGGGGAGACCCCCGGCTTGATTATGTGACGGGTGACTCGGGTCTTGCGGGCTTAATTCAGCGGTCGCAGCAGGGATGGCGGCTTGGCTTTGCCTGCTATCCGACCTCTATGGAAGAGTTAATGGCGGTTGCCGATGCGGGAGAGGTCATGCCGCCGAAGTCAACCTGCTTTGATCCTAAGCCCCGATCGGGACTTTTTCTTAAGATGTCCTGACTGCTCGCTTCCAGGCCAAAGCGAGTCAATTTTTTGATTTCGCGGTCGGGCGAGTCTGGCGGTTCCACCACGATTTGAAGTCCTGTGACGGCATTTTATGTTTGACGATCGAAAACTGGTGACTGCCATTTTTAGGAGGCCGATGTCGCCCCGCGACGACGCTGTGTCGCCAGTGAAACACTATCTTTTAACTTCAAAATTAGAATTGACGATATCGATAATGTTTTTTTAGACATAGGGAACTGCCTTTATGAGTGACGACCAGTCTGACGATCTTGATCTAAGCACGCTATCTGACGAAGAGTTGGTAGAGCAGATGCACGATGATCTTTATGATGGGTTAAAGGAGGAAATTGAAGAAGGTACCAACATTCTCCTGGGTCGAGGATGGGGTCCGGACAAGGTGTTATCGGACGCACTTGTTGAAGGTATGCGGATCGTCGGGATTGATTTTCGAGATGGCATTCTTTTTGTACCTGAAGTGCTGATGGCGGCGAATGCAATGAAGGGCGGAATGGCGATTCTTCGGCCTCTGCTGGCTGAGACGGGAGCGGAATCAATAGGGACAGTCGTTATCGGCACAGTGAAAGGTGACATTCACGATATTGGTAAAAATCTCGTGGGAATGATGCTTGAGGGTGCTGGATTCGAAGTATTTGATCTGGGCATTAATAACCCGGTTGAGAATTATTTAGAGGCAATTGAAAAACATAAGCCTGATATCGTGGGCATGTCTGCGCTTCTAACGACGACTATGCCTTACATGAAGGTCGTTATCGACACGATGGTTGAGCAAGGTATTAGAGAAGATTTTATCGTGTTGGTAGGAGGCGCACCTCTTAACGAAGAATTTGGTACCGCAATCGGTGCCGACGCGTACTGTCGTGATGCTGCAGTAGCAGTTGAGACGGCGTCGCAGTTAATCGCTGACAAACGGGCTGCGCGCGCGTAGTCGTTGTTACACCAGATTGATACGTTTTTATTGAAAGGGCTTGATTCCCGGCGGGATCAAGTTCTGTTCGACCAACTAGCACGAATACTAGTGCGTTTATGACCTTGCCAGCGAATTCAGCATCGAGCCTAGTGATTGCGTGTGGCGCATTAGCTCATGAAATCACCGCCCTTAAGCGAATGAGCGGGTGGGATCATCTCGTCGTGGCGTGTCTACCGGCCAGTCTTCACAATCGGCCTGAGCAAATTGCAACCAAGGTCAAACAGAAAATTGACGAGTCTCGTGATAAGTATCGATCTATATTTGTGGCTTATGCAGATTGCGGGACAGGTGGGATGCTTGATAGCGTGCTTGAGAAAGAGGGCATTGAACGGCTTCCGGGTGCGCATTGCTATGAATTCTTCATGGGTTCTGATCAATTCGAGAAATGTGCTGATCAAGAACCCGGAACTTTTTATCTAACCGATTTTTTAGCGCAGCATTTCGAGCGACTCATCATGGTTGAGTTGGGAATTCGCGATCATCCTGAGTTGCTTGAAATGTATTTTTCGAATTACACGAAATTGATTTATCTGTCTCAATCAGATACACCCCGTTTTTTGGCAATAGCCCGAGCCGCGGCGGATACGCTCGAACTTGAATTTGAGCACGTGGTAACGGGCTACGGTGAGTTAAGAGTTGGGCTGTCAGAGTTTGCGTCAGATTGCGCTGCTAACTAGGTTTTATTCAACGAGTCAAGTGTTAAAAGGTTTGAAAGGATAGAGTCAAGGTCTTTTAAGAGCGATGCAAGGGAGAGTTAAAGGTGGCTAAGTTAATTACTGTTTTTTGGCGCGATATTCCCTCTCAGGTAATGAGTCGCAAGGGGCGAGAGACAAGTAAGATTTTATTAAGCGAGCGATTTCAGGACGCTATTGATCGGGCGGCAATGCGTGCAGGTAAAGGGTCCTCGGACGCCTATATGAGTGAGTGGCGAAGAGATGCAGTGCCTTGTGGCGATGATGATCTCGAAGCGGTGGTGAAGGCCCGCGCCGACGAACTTGAGACCGGTTTCTCTGATGAAGATCTTTTGGCGCTGGTTCGGGCCAAAGGCATCAAAGACGCCTAGCATTGAATTAACCGAAATAGCAGAAAACTATAATCATGTATCGGGTGAGACAATGGTCAGTGCGAAATGCTCGGATGCTCGAGTGGCTCTACAGACGTGTTGAAGGTGCGCTAACGCTGTTGCACCCCCTTTGGCTTTGGGCGGGGTATAACCGGATTGAAAGACCTGTTCGCAGTGTCGAGCGACTAATTAAGAGTGCAATGTTCGATTGCAATATGTGTGGAAGTTGCGTGTTAAGTCAGACGGGCATGTCTTGCCCAATGAATTGTCCAAAAGAGTTGCGCAACGGCCCTTGTGGCGGTGTCCGCGAGCATGGATATTGTGAGGTTAAACCTGAGATGCGATGCGTTTGGGTAGATGCCTGGGAGGGATCTCAAAAGATGCGCGGGGGAAATAGTATTCAACATGTCCAACCTCCACTCGCTAACGACTTTCGGGGTCGATCGTCGTGGTTGAGTGAGGTGCGTAAAAAACGCGACAAAAATTTTTTTTTAAGCGTCAAAAATACAAGTAATGATGCCAACTGAACAGGTAGGGAGCGAAGGGCAGCCGTTACCGATGCTCGAAGGTCATGATTCTCCGGGCCGACTTGAACGCTTGCTGCGCGCAGGAAAGTTTGCGGTAACCGCAGAAATTGCCCCGCCAGACTCCGCTGCGCCAGAAGAAGTCTATGAACGGGTCCGTATTTTTGACGGACATGTTGATGCGATTAATGCCACGGACGGATCGGGTGCCAATTGTCATATGTCAAGCGTAGGCGTGTGTTCATTATTAACGCGTCAGGGCTATGCTATGGTGATGCAGGTGTCCTGTCGAGACAGAAACCGAATCGCTATTCAGGGGGATGTATTGGGCGCCGCTGCGATGGGTGTGGCGAATATTCTTTGTTTAACGGGTGATGGGGTGCAAGCCGGAGACCAGCCGAGCGCCAAGCCAGTCTTTGATCTTGACTGTATGAGTCTTCTGGAGATGGTGACTTCAATGCGCGACCAGAGTCAGTTTTTAAGTGGTCGCCGATTGAGTAGTCCACCCAGGGTATTTCTGGGTGCAGCTGCTAACCCTTTCGGCCCACCGCTTGATTATCGACCCCTCCGTCTTCAAAAAAAGATAGCTGCGGGTGCGCAATTTATTCAAACGCAATACTGTTTTGACATTGATCGCTTTCGGACCTACATGAATCGGGTTAGGGAGATGGGGCTTACAGAACGTTGCTATATCTTGGTCGGGGTAGGGCCTATGCCTTCTGCTAAAACCGCGGCATGGATTCGGGACAACGTTCCAGGGGTGCACATTCCGGATGACATTATTCGCAGATTATTGGGCGCTAAAAACCAAAGAGAAGAAGGTGTAAAGATCTGTATTGAGATGATTCAGGCAGTTCGAGAGATTCAAGGCGTTAGTGGAGTCCACATTATGGCTTATCGCCAAGAAGAGCGAGTACCTGAAATTGTGACCGAGGCTGGGATACTAGAAGGCAGATCGCCTTGGTACCCGGGAATAAAAACAGACCATATTTAGTGAGGATCAGTGAGTGACAGTTACCGTCGTAAGTTCAGCAACTAAAGAGGTTCGAATTGGTTTTGATGAGCCGTTCTGTGTTATCGGCGAAAGAATCAATCCGACCGGTAGGAAAATCCTGGCGGATGAAATGAAAGCCGGCGATTACAGTCGTGTCCAGGCGGATGCTTTGGCGCAGGTAGCCGCTGGAGCAAATATGCTGGATGTCAACGCCGGCATTCCACTTGCTGACGAACCTGCCATTCTTGCGGACTGTGTGAAACTAGTGCAGTCCCTAACAGATGTACCGCTGTCAATCGATTCTTCAATTGTTGCTGCACTTGAGTCGGGCCTGGAAGTCTATCAAGGGAAGGCACTCGTTAACTCGGTGACTGGAGAGGAGGAGCGTCTGGAGCAGGTATTGCCATTGGTTAAGAAGTATGGCGCTGCCGTAGTTGCTATTTCTAACGATGAAACGGGGATCTCTGAGGACCCGAATGTCAGGTTTGAGGTTGCAAAGCGAATTGTTGAAAGAGCCGCGGATCATGGAATTCCGGCCTCTGACATTGTCGTTGATCCCTTAGTGATGCCCATTGGCGCCCTCAATGATGCCGGCAGGCAGGTGATGCATATCCTGACTCGCCTTCGAGACGAATTAAAAGTGAATAGCACCTGTGGCGCTTCAAATGTGAGCTTTGGCTTACCTAATCGAAATGGATTAAATGCCGCCTTTTTGACAATGGCAATTGGAGCCGGAATGACTTCAGCCATAACCAGTCCATTGCATGTCGAGGTGATGCAGGCCGTGATGGGTGCAGATGTCATGATGGGTCATGATCCGGACTGTCTTCGCTGGATCGCGCGGTTTAGAGAGGCGCCAGCTGACGGACAGGTGAGTGCAAGAGATAGCAGGCGTGGGAGTCGACGTCGGGCTCGAAATGGCTGAGCTGGAAACCATGGGTGCTTGTTTGTGTGGCGCCGTTCGTTTCACGATTCGGGGATCGCTAAGGAATGTTTTAGCTTGTCATTGCGGTCAGTGCCGTAAATCAAGCGGGCATTTTTGGGCGGCCACAGCGGCTCCTCGTGACGCGTTCACCTTCCAGTCGGATGACGGTTTGAGCTGGTTCCAGTCCTCCAAGGAGGCTAAGCGAGGTTTCTGCAGTAACTGCGGGTCCAGCCTCTTCTGGAGCCACAGTGGCAAAGATACGCTTTCGGTCTCCGCGGGAGTTCTTGAGAAGCCCACCAACCTTATTTTTGGGGGGCACATTTTTTGCGATGATGCTTCCGATTATTACCAGGTTGATGTCGGTGAGGGTGTTTTTGAAACAACATCGGCAGGCCGTGCAGGCCCTCAGGGAAGTGAAAATACATGAAAGATGACGTGATGGTTGTATTTACGCCCTCTGGACGCAGAGGGCGAGTGCCATCGGGCACCACTGTTCTTCAAGCCGCACGCGATTTGGGTGTCGATCTAGATTCTGTATGTGGTGGAAGGGCGATTTGTGGACGCTGTCAGGTGACTTTGAGCGAAGGGTCTTTCCCGAAACACGGCATTGAATCCCGATCTGAAAATCTTTCTGATTTCGGTGCAAACGAGATTTCATTCGATCAGGCCGAGGGTTTAAAGAAAGGACGAAGGCTGGGGTGTTCGGCTCGGTTGATCGGCGACGCGGTTATCGACGTTCCACCTGAAAGTCAGGTCCACCGACAGGTCGTCAGAAAACGAACTGAAGTGCATGATTTGGCAGTCAATCCACTTGTTCGTTTGTATGTTGTTGAGGTTTCTGAGCCGAGCATGCATGAGCCGGTCTCCGATTTACATCGACTATTTGAAGAGCTCGAGTTCGAGTGGGGGCTGACCGATCTGACGTGCGATGGCCATGTGCTTAAAGTGTTGCAGCCCATAATGCGAAAGGGAGATTGGCAGGTTACTGTCGCGGTCTATCAGGATAAAGAGATCATCGCCGTCTGGGCCGGTCTTCATCAGCGCTTACTTGGACTTGCAGTGGATATTGGATCGACGACCATTGCGGCTCATCTTGTTGATCTCACCAGCGGAGAAGCTCTTGCTTCTGCGGGCCGTATGAATCCTCAGATTCGGTTTGGGGAGGATCTCATGAGCCGAGTCTCTTACGTGATGATGCAGCCCGGCAGCGAGGATGAGATGTGCGCGGCAGTTCGTGAAGCGGTTGCCGGGCTGGTTGATGAAGTTTGCCAGGAGGCAGATGAGTTAGCTAACGATATCCTTGATTGCGCGTTTGTTGGAAATCCCATCATGCATCATTTGTTCCTGGGTATCTCTCCCCTTGAGTTGGGCGGTGCTCCGTTTGCACTCGCAACCGATGGCGCGGTCACAATGACTGCTAGAGAGGTTGGCCTCGAGTTGAACCCGGGGGCTCGCTGCTACGTGTTGCCATGTATTGCCGGTCACGTGGGCGCAGATTGTGCAGCTGTTGTGCTATCGGAAGCCCCGTATCTTCGAGAGGAGATGTCATTGCTTGTAGATGTAGGCACAAACGCGGAGATTGTGCTTGGAAACCGAGATCGATTACTGTCAGCCAGCAGTCCGACGGGCCCTGCATTCGAAGGCGCGCAAATCAGTTCAGGACAACGTGCGGCACCCGGGGCAATTGAGCGGGTCAGGATTAACCCTGAAACTCTCGAGCCTCGCTTTAAGGTTATTGGTTGCGATCTATGGTCCAATGATCCGAGTTTTGAAAGTCAGTTGGGCGCTGGCGCGATCACTGGCATATGTGGATCCGGAATTATCGAGGTATTAGCGGAGATGTATCTGTCTTGCGTTATTAACACCGATGGTGTTATCGATGGGGGATTGATTAATCGTTCTGATCGAATTGTTGAGGATGGCCGTACATTCTCGTATGTTTTGCACGCTGGCTCCGTGACAATCACGATCACTCAAAATGACGTTCGCGCAATTCAGCTTGCGAAAGCAGCCCTTTATGCGGGTGTTCGACTGCTGATGGACAAGCTTAACGTGGATAAGATTGATCGCATTCGTCTCGCTGGTGCTTTTGGTTCGCATATTGATGTTAAATATGCAATGGTACTGGGTTTGATCCCTGATTGCGCGATTGAGAATGTCACGTCAGCAGGTAATGCAGCGGGAAGCGGTGCGCATATTGCGTTAGTCGATTCAAACGCGCGACTTGAGATCGAGAAAGAGGTTCGACGCATTGAAAAGATTGAGACTGCGGTTGAGAGTCGGTTTCAAGAGCATTTTATCGAGGCAATGGCGATTCCTCACAAAACGGCGAGTTATCCCGAGCTTTCCAAAGTCGTGTCATGGCCTGCTCGGTCCGAATCAAAGGAGTCGGTGCCGTCAACCGGGCGCCGTCGAAGACGCCGTTAATGCTATCAGCGGGCACTCTAGAGTTGATTTGACTGACTACCTCTAACTAGTAGGAAAGACTCCTATGGACAAGATCGCAGCGTTACGAAATGCGCCGATGTTTTCCGCCCTGAACGACGATGATATTCAGGCGCTGGCTGAGACAGCACGAGTTGCTGAGGTTCAGCGCGGTGAGATTGTTGTTCAGCAGGACTCAAATAATGATTTGCTTTATGTAATGCTTAGTGGGGAAGTTCGGGTGTTTCGATCCGAAGCGTCGGGGAAGGAAATGGTGTTGTCTCGCGAAGGACCGGGCGCAATTTTTGGAGAAATCTCGGTAATTGATCTGGATGTGCGATCCGCTTCCGTAGTTGCCGTTGAAAAAACAAAGCTGCTGGTTATTAATGGCTCGACTTTTCGAAAGTTGCTTGAACAACATTCAGCTTTTTCAATGTCGATGCTAGTTTCGCTCGCCCATCGGGTCCGAAGACTGACAGATGCCGCGCACGGTCTAGCGCTTCGCAGTGCGTATCGACGGATGTCCGCGAAACTCTATGAAGAGGCTGAATTACAGGATGAGCATTGGGTTGTTAAAAAGCGTATGACGCATCAATTGATGGCGGACATGATTGGGTGTTCTAGAGAAATGGTGAGTCGAATGATGAGTGACCTGTTGAGGGGCGGATATATTCGAGTCGAGGGACGACATTGGATTATCGTAAAAAAATTGCCAGCGGATTATTAGTTTCTGAGGTTGACCTAAAGCAACACTAAATATCAGCAACGCGATACCACTTACTATATTTATAAGAAGATAAAACCATGCCTGTACTAGAGGGTCCAATCAGAAAGATGAAGACTGATCTCCTTGACACGGTCAGTTATCGACTACCGGTTGGTGATCAAATGCTTGAGCTAAACCCCTTAATCGGCAAAGAAATCGCTTTTTCTTTCGCAGGTGTCATTTCGTGCGTCGCGTGCGGCCGACAAACCAAGAAGAGCTTCAATCAAGGACACTGTTATCCCTGCTTCAAGCGCCTTGCCTCCTGCGATCAGTGCATCATCAAGCCTGAATTGTGCCATTTTCATGAGGGAACTTGTCGAGAGCCAGAATGGGGTAAACAAAATTGCTTTGCACCGCATATCGTTTATCTTGCAAACTCGTCGGGCTTAAAAGTGGGCATCACTCGAGCAAGTCAGGTGCCTACGAGATGGATTGATCAGGGGGCAATTGAGGCGCTTCCAATGTTCGAGGTCGTGGACCGTCGTACCACAGGATTGATTGAGCATGCTTTGCGGTCCTTCATTTCTGACCGGACCGATTGGCGGAAAATGCTGAAAGGTGATCCTGATTCTGTTGACCTTGTCTCTATGCGCGCGACACTGATGAGTCAACTTGAAGAAATGGTTGATGCACCCGTTCAAATAAAAGATCAGGCATTTGCAGTTCCCTCGATGCTGGATACGGTCTGCAATATTAGATATCCCGTTCATGAATATCCTGAGAAGGTGAAGTCACATAATTTTGATAAGGATGCCAAGATCGCTGGCAAGTTTTTTGGAATCAAAGGTCAGTATTTGATGATAGATGGAAAAGTATTTAACGTTCGAAAATATGCGGGGTACGAAATGGAGATAACGTTTTAGATCGATAGCGCTAATGATAGAAATGATTAAATTACTTGTTATTAGCAATCACCGACTTATTCTCAGTTATTTTTAAGAGATACCTAAGCCAAACTAAAAGCGGGCTACTTTTCTAACGCTAACGATGGGATCGTGATCACTCATGATTTTGATTGAGCGGGCTCGACCAGATCGCCCCAACGCCCAAAATTAACTTCATTCCCGGGCGCCGGCTGCTTGGGGATGTTTAGTGATAAAAACAAGGATAATCCAGCAAGCCCTGCGCCGATCAGAAAAACTAAAGATGGTGAATTAAGCCACAGCACTCCAAGAATGGCCGGCAGCACAACTGCAGCAATGTGATTGATGGTAAACGACACACCGGCGCTTGAGGCAATGTCGGCCGGATCAGCGATTTTTTGGAAGTAGGTCTTGATGGCAATTGCTAACGCAAAAAAGAAGTGGTCAACAATGTATAACCCTGCGGCAATTTGAGAGTTTTCCACGAAAGCGTACGCGATAAATACACCAATGAGCCCAACGTACTCAAAGATTAGTGCGGCTCTTTCCCCAACAACACTGATTAACCGTCCGATTCGCGCAGCGAAAAGCATATTCAGGGTTGCGTTTATGAGGAAAAGTGTAGAGATTGCCGCAACACTGTAGCCAAATTTCTCAACCATTAAAAATCCGGCAAAAACGATAAAGATTTGTCTGCGGGCGCCTGAAAGAAAAATGAGTCCGTAGTAGAGCCAATACCGCTTACGAAGCACCATGTGTCGAACCTGCTTGACCCTGGTTGGGAAGGTTGGGAAGAAGAGCGAACAAACTATGACGATTCCCAGTGTGGCACCTCCGGCGATCAGGTAAACGATTACAAAATCGAGTTGGGCAAAATCGAAGGCCAGCCAAATGGCACCGAAGGTCAATATCGACGTAAAAGCGCCAACCGCAATGATCCGTCCCAGTACCTCAGGCGCATTTTGCTTATCAACCCACTGTAGCGATAAAGAAGTTTGAATCGTTTCATAGTAGTGGTAGCCAACGGACATAAAGACGGTAGTCAGATAGAGTCCGAGTACGCTAGGGAAAAAGCCGGTGACCGCGGTACCAATGCCTAGAAGCGTCAGGGAAACGAGTGCGATGTGCTGCTCTCTTAGAACATAAAGAAGGAAAACAACGGCGAAGGCAAGAAAACCGGGCACTTCTCTCAAGCTTTGTAATATTCCAATTTCTGCGCCACTGAAGGCAGCTCTTTCGATCGCAAAATTGTTTAAAAGCGCTTGCCAGGTCGCAAAACTTAAGGGGACGGCGCCCGCCATAAGAAAAAGTAGAATCTCCGGACGGTCCCTTAATCTTTTTAATGATTGGCGAATCAATTGGTCAGTCCATTAAGGTGTTACAAATTGGGTTTTTAAATCACTAAACCGGTTTGAACAAAGTGAACTATAGTGAATTTGAAGATCCAATGATACAGTGGGGATTAGAAGCATTATTTTAATCCTTATGAAAACACATCAAAGTAATTCGCCAATTACTGTCGGACTTTTTGTAACCTGTCTTGCAGATCTGATGCGTCCCCAGGTTGCTTTTGCGGCTGTTAGTTTGCTTGAACACGCGCAGTGTGAGGTGCGAGTGCCGCGTGGACAGAGTTGTTGTGGCCAACCTGCGCTCAATAGTGGCGATCGCGCAAATTCAATAGAGATTGCTAAGCAGGTCATTACCGAATTCTCTGATGTGGACTATGTGGTTGTGCCCTCAGGGTCCTGTGCAGATACGCTGAAAAACAAATATCCGAACTTATTCTCTAAAGATATGCGCTGGGCAAGGCGAGCCCAGAAGTTCGCTGATAAGACCTGGGAATTGACCAAATTCCTTTATGAGAAGGTTGAATTAAAGGAAATTGACGCGGCTCTTGATGGGGTATACACCTATCATGACTCATGTACAGGGCTTCGAGAGTTATCGATTTATGAACAGCCTCGTGAACTTTTGAAACAGGTGAAGGGACTTAGGCTAAAAGAACTTAAAGATAGCAATGTGTGTTGTGGATTTGGAGGCTTATTCAGTTTGAAATACTCGAATATCTCGACTCATCTGGTGTCAGATAAATGTACAGAAATCTGTAATAGTGACGCGGACATGGTTCTTGGCGGTGATCTTGGCTGTTTGCTGAATATTGCCGGTCGACTTCGGCGGGATAATAAAAAGGCCAGGGTTTTCCATATCGCAGAAGTGTTGGCAGGCATGACGGATGGCCCAGCGATCGGAGATCCGGAGGAGAGTCAATGAGCGAGATATCCTCCATCCAACGTGTTGAGTTTCAAGACCGTGTTCGGACGGCGTTGAATGACGTTAATCTTCAGCGCGCGATGGCAAAAGCGAAAAGCGGCTTTGTCGACAAAAGGCTCGAAGCAAAAAACGCATTGCCTGAATTTGATCAAATCAGGGACGCTGCGCGTGATATCAAGGATCATGTGCTTTCCAATCTAGATACTTATTTAGAGTTATATGAAGAAAAAGTTATTGAGAATGGCGGCTATGTGCATTGGGCCCGAGATGCTGAGGAGGCTTGCAGTATCATCGCCGAGATTTGTAAAGCGTCAGGCGCTCGTACCGTAACAAAAGGCAAGTCGATGGTCTCTGAGGAGATGTATCTTAATCCAGCTCTGGAAGCGGTTGGGATGGAGGTCGTTGAAACCGATCTAGGGGAGTACATTGTTCAGTTAGCGGGAGAAGCCCCCAGTCATATTATCGCGCCAGCAGTCCATAAGACACGTGAGCAAATTACGGATTTGTTTCATGAGCACCATAGCCCACTTGGTTACACTGATCGAGTGACTCAACGCGAAGCCTTAGTGAATGAGGCCAGGAGTGTACTCAGGGAGCGATTTGTGTCTGCGGATGTTGGAATTACGGGCGCGAATTTTTTGGTGGCCGAAACAGGCGCAAACGTGATTGTGACCAACGAGGGCAATGGAGATCTCACCAGCTCACTGCCAAAGGTGCATATCGTCACTGCGGGAATTGAAAAGGTTATTCCCTCTTTAGAGGATTTATCGGTCTTACTTCGAGTGCTCGCAAGAAGCGCGACGGGACAAGAGTTTTCAGCTTACACGTCGATTTATTCGGGGCCACGCCGGCCGGAGGATGGTGAAGGGCCAGAGGCTTATCACGTCGTCCTATTGGATAACGGTCGTTCCGGTATGCTCGGCAGTGATTATCAGTCGATGCTGCGCTGCATCCGGTGCGGTGCTTGCCTCAATCATTGTCCCGTTTATGGTGCAATCGGCGGGCACGCTTATGGATGGATTTATCCGGGCCCCATGGGTTCTGTGCTGACCCCGCTTTTGAATGGCTTTGACAGCGCGGTGGATTTGCCAAATGCATGCACGCTTAATGGGCGCTGTAAGGAGGTTTGTCCTGTACGCATTCCACTGTCTGACCTTCTGCTTAAGCATCGAACCGAGCAACACGAGCGAAAGCTAACCTCGGCAACGAGTCGTTGGATATTAACTGCATGGGCTTGGTTGGTGAGACGGCCTCGCTTTTATCAGGCGGTCATGTCGATACCACTTTGGATAATGAATCGAGTCAGTCGTGGTTCAGGCGGGCTACGCTGGATTCCGTTTGGACGGGGTTGGACGAACACCCGTGATTTTCCAGCGCCGTCGAGAAAGTCTTTTCTCCGACAATGGTACTCGCAGGAGAAGGGTCATGAGTGAGGCACGCCTTGAGATCCTGAACAATATTCGGAAGTCATTGACTGCGGGGGAGCCAAAGACGAGCCAGCGAACTTCAGAGTTAAGGGCTCGATTGAAATCTACGGCTCCGCAAATTCAGCCTAAATTCACTGACGATAATTTGACTCGATTTTGTGAAAAGCATGTTGCGGTTCATGGCACCTATGAACTCATTAAGCGAGTTGATATTGAGACAGCAGTACTACGGTACCTACACGGTTTAGAGATTGATCCTCAAATTCATTTAGGTGCCGGACCCTGTTTGGATCAAGTGGTGTGGTCCGAGAACGTATTTATTTATAAAAAAAGTGCTGATAAGAATACTCGGGTTGCAGTGAGTGAAGCATTCGCGGCCATTGCAGAGACCGGTACCCTGGTCATGCGCTCGGGAGGTGATCTGTTGCCGTCTCATAACTTTTTACCTGATGATCATATTGTGATCGCAGACTGTGAACGAATCGTTCGCTACCAGGAAGACGTTTGGTCAATGTTACGTAAAGACGATCATTTTCCGCAAAGGGCGATCAATTTAATTACCGGACCGTCGAAGACCGGAGACATCGAGCAGACTATTCAGTATGGCGCCCATGGCCCCCGTCGTTTACATGTTCTTATCGTGAAAGACTAGAGATTAGCGGTCGGACGATCAGATATTTCTCGACTCGTTATAATCTATTGAAGGTAATAATTGGATAACACGTTATTCAGCCACCCAGCGGGATTATAAATAAGGCAATGCAAGATAGTTTTTCTCAGGAACAGTTGTTGGAATGCGGGCGCGGTCGAATGTTTGGGGCCGGTAATGCTCAGTTACCGCTTCCGCCGATGTTGATGTTTGACAGAATTACACATATCTCTGATGAAGGTGGTGAATATGGCAAGGGTGAGATCATCGCCGAACTTGATATTCACCCCGATCTTTGGTTCTTTAAGTGCCATTTTGAGAATGACCCGGTTATGCCGGGATGTTTGGGAGTTGATGCACTTTGGCAATTGATTGGATTTTTTCTGGGATGGCGAGGGGGTCTAGGCCATGGCAGGGCGTTGGGGTCGGGTGTGATTCGGTTTACAGGTCAAGTGCAGCCGGAGAACAAGCGGGTTCGATACAAAGTGTCCTTGAAGCGTGTTGTGATGCGTCGACTTTATATGGGCGTAGCAGATGGATGTGTCGAAGTTGACGATCAACTAATTTATACGGGTAAAGATTTGCGAGTGGGATTGTTTACGTCGGATAATCAGGAGGCGGACAAATGAAACGCGTTGTCGTAACCGGCATGGGGATAGTAAGCAGTATTGGCAACGACGTAAGCTCGGTCGAGTCTTCTCTGCGTGCGGGGAAGTCTGGCATCGAATTTTCAGAAGAGTATCAGCAATTGGGGTTTCGCTCCCAGGTAATGGGCAGCATCGAGATTGATTTAGACGCACTGATTGATCGCAAGCTGAAGCGATTCATGGGCGATTCAGCAGCTTTTAACTATATTGCAATGCGCGAAGCGCTCGAAAGGTGTGGGCTTAACGAAAGCCAGATCTCTAATCCTCGTACCGGAATTGTTGTGGGAAGTGGCGGTGGGTCGCCCCAGAATATTGTCGCCGCAGCTGATCTTTTAAGAGAAAAAGGCGTTAAAAGGGTAGGACCGTATATGGTGACCCGAACGATGTCGAGCACAAATTCAGCCTGCTTAAGTACCGCATTTTCAATTAAAGGCGTGTCTTATTCTATTAGTTCCGCATGCTCGACCAGTGCTCATTGCATTGGGCATGGTATGGAGCTTATTCAAATGGGAAAGCAGGATGTCGTATTTGCAGGTGGGGGGGAGGAACTGCACTGGTCAACATCGGTTTTGTTTGACGCAATGGGGGCAATGTCCGCACGTTATAACGATGATCCTCAATCTGCATCCCGGACCTACGATGCGAATAGGGATGGCTTTGTCATCTCGGGAGGTGGTGGGTTACTAGTGTTGGAAGAGCTAGAGCACGCGAAAAAGCGTGGTGCGAATATTTTTGCAGAGCTGGTGGGTTATGGCGCGAGCAGTGACGGACTTGATATGGTTCAGCCGTCTGGCGAGGGCGCCATTCGGTGCATGAACCTGGCGCTGGCTGAGGTTAAGGAATCGGTCGATTATATTAATACTCATGGCACCAGCACGCCAGTTGGAGACATTCAGGAGCTCGATTCGATCAAGTCAGTTTTTGGTGATTCACTACCTCGAATAAGTGCGACAAAATCACTTACGGGTCATGCACTCGGTGCTGCCGGCGTGAACGAGGCGATCTATTCGCTGATCATGATGAATGGAGATTTTATTGCGCCCTCGATTAATATCGAAAACCTCGACCCGAAGGCCTTAGGATTTCCGATCGTTCAAGTTCCGACTGAATCCACCGGACTGAATACCGTTATGTCGAATAGCTTTGGTTTTGGCGGTACAAATGCGTCTTTGGTCTTTCAACGGTATGTTGACTGAATTCGTTTTCAGATGATGAGGTGTCCATTCTTCAGAATTTAAACCGTTGGTGTGTGAAAGAGTTAGCCAAAACGTCTCTGGACATATTTCTCTACGATGTCGATAAACTGCGTCGAGATATTCTCTCCGCGTAGCGTGCAAACCTTCTTACCGTCCTGAAAAACAGGCGCGACCGGATTTTCCCCTGTACCCGGCAAGCTGATGCCAATGTCGGCCTGTTTACTTTCGCCTGGACCGTTGACCACGCACCCCATGACCGCTACGGACAATGTTTCTGATCCGGGAAATTCACTCTTCCATGAGTTCATCTTTTCGCGAAGGTGAGTCTGAACATCTGCGGCAAGATGTTGAAAATAGTCGCTGGTGGTGCGCCCGCATCCGGGGCACGCGGTGACCTGTGGAGCAAAACTTCGTAAACCCAATGACTGCAAGACTTCTTGGGCAATTTGAACTTCGCGCGTGCGCGTTTCTCCCGGTCGCGGGGTTAAAGAGACCCGAATCGTGTCCCCGATACCTTGGTGTAATAAAAGCGCTAGCCCTGCGGTCGACGACACAACTCCTTTGTCTCCCATTCCTGCCTCTGTCAATCCCAAATGCAGTGGCAGAGTTGATCGTGATGCCAGAGTCTCATAAACGCCAACAAGTTCATTAACAGCGCTGACTTTCGCTGAGAGAATGATCTGATTGGGTTTGAGCCCCTCCCGCTGTGCAAGTTCAGCGCTATTGATAGCAGAGTCGACCAGAGCTTCCCGCGTAACAAGAGACAATGGCCGTGGATTACTTGTTGCGGCATTCTCATCGAGTTTTGAAGCAAGCAGTTGCTGATCCAGGGACCCCCAGTTCACGCCAATTCGGATCGGCTTTTGTCTCATACAGGCCTGTTCGACCATTTCGCAAAATCGCGCATCACGCTTGTCGCCCTGACCCACGTTTCCTGGATTAATCCGGTACTTATCTAACGCTTCTGCGCAATCATCGAATTCCTTGAGGAGTGAGTGGCCGTTATAGTGAAAATCACCAACGAGCGGGACCTGATACCCCTGAGCTTGCAACCGTCCGTGGATCACGGGCACGGCTCGAGCGGCAAGTTCATTGTTTACGGTAATTCTGACGATTTCTGAGCCGGCATCTGCCAAGTCCATAATCTGGCGTGACGTGGCTTCGACGTTAGCGGTATCTGTGTTTGTCATCGATTGGACCACAACGGGCGAATCTCCACCGATATTGATATTGCCCACTCGCACCAGATGGGTTTTTTTCCTTGTCGTCATAAGAGTTAATTTAAAAATTTTTTGAGTAAAGAGCCATGCCTACTTTGCTACATTCGAAAAACGCCAAACTCACTCTTAGTGACCGGTGCATTACTGACCGTAGATAAGGCGATCGACAGTACTTTGCGAGTATCAGTAGGATCAATAATGCCATCATCCCAAAGCCGTGCACTTGAATAGATCGGGTGTCCTTGTTCTTCGTATTGCTTTAGAATTTTTGATCTCAACTTTTGCGCGTCGGTTTTTGTCGCTTGATTCTTGGGGTCTTTTCCGTTGTTGGCTCCAACTTGGGCTAACACCTGTGCTGCCGTCTCGCCACCCATGACCGAAATTCTGGCGTTGGGCCACATCCACAAAAAGCGAGGGTCATACGCCCGACCACACATGCCGTAGTTTCCGGCACCAAAGCTGCCCCCTACGATCACAGTTAACTTAGGCACTCTTGCACAGGCCACCGCGTTGACAAGTTTAGCGCCATCTCGTGCAATCCCGCCATGCTCATACCGACTTCCCACCATAAATCCGGTAATGTTCTGGAGAAAAAGAATGGGGATGCCGCGTTGGGCGCACAGTTCAATAAAGTGAGCGCCTTTTAACGCCGACTCAGAAAACAAAATACCATTATTCGCGATGATTCCGATGGCATAGCCATTGATCTTTGCAAAAGTGCATACGAGCGTTTTGCCATAACGCGCCTTGAATTCTAGAAAGTCGCTGTCGTCAACAATCCGACAGATCACTTCGCGAATATCAAAGGGCAATCTTGAATCTGCCGGCACCACGCCATATAACTCCTCTATCGGATAACGCGGTACTAAAGGATTGGCGGCTGGCTGAACCGCCATCGCCGGGCGATTAAGGTCTTTGATAACCTGTCGAGTGAGTTGAAGTGCATGATGGTCATCATCTGCTAGGTAGTCGGCAACACCTGAGATTCGAGTGTGGATATCGGCGCCTCCAAGCGCCTCCGATGTCACCTCCTCCCCAGTTGCCGCTTTGACTAGCGGTGGCCCTCCGAGAAAAATAGTCCCTTGCCGCCGAACGATAATGGCTTGATCCGACATTGCTGGAACATACGCGCCGCCGGCTGTGCACGAACCCATAACCACAGCGATTTGAGGGATACCTTGCGCCGACATGTTAGCTTGGTTGAAAAAGATACGACCAAAATGCTCACGATCCGGAAACACCTCATCTTGCCGAGGAAGATAAGCGCCTCCTGAGTCAACGAGATAAATACAGGGCAAATTATTTTCTGCAGCGATTGTTTGTGCGCGAAGATGTTTTTTGACGGTAATGGGGTAGTAGGTGCCGCCCTTAACCGTCGCATCATTTGCAACGATGACGCAGGGTCGCTGATCAATCTGTCCGATGCCGGTAACGATTCCGCCCGATGGAATATCGTCCTCGTAAAGCGCCCAACCGGCGAGCTCGGATAGTTCCAGAAAAACACTGCCCGGATCGATAAGCGCTTGAATGCGATCCCGTGGCAGTAACTTACCTCTTGATATGTGTCGCTGGAGCGCTTTTTCGCTGCCTCCGCGCCTCGATTTTTTTATTGCCTTTGCGATTACATTTGACTTTTTGAGCATCAAATCGCGGTTATTTAAAAATTCCGCGCTTTTAGGGTCAAGGCGGCTCTTGAAATGATTCATAGATCAGATTGCGGGAGATAGCAAATCTTAGACGATTCGCTCGAACGCCATTGCCGTGGCTTCCCCGCCACCAATGCAGAGTGCGGCAATGCCACGCCGCAATCCGTTTCGTTCAAGTGCGTGTAATAGTGTGACAATAATTCGAGCACCGGAGGCGCCGACAGGATGGCCCAACGCGCAAGCCCCTCCATGAATATTCAGCTTTTCGTGAGGAATCTGCAGGTCATGCATGGCCGCCATGGCAACAACCGCAAACGCTTCGTTAATCTCAAATAAGTCAACGGTAGAAGTATCCCAGCCGAGCGTGTCGAGTAACTTGCGGATTGCAAAGATAGGCGCGGTGGTAAAAAGCCCCGGCTCTTGCGCAAAGCTTGAGTGTCCCCAGACTCGAGCGAGCGGTACATGGCCACCGCGTTCTGCATTAGATAGTTTCATCATAACCAGGGCAGCCGCGCCATCAGAGATTGAGCTTGAATTTGCGGCCGTCACGCTACCGTCTTTTCGAAATGCAGGCTTTAATGATGGTATTTTTTCGATATTTGCGGTGAGTGGCTGCTGATCGATGTCAACGGAAATGGTTTCATTTCGCTTGGTTACTGATACTGGCACAATCTCACGACGGAAAGCACCATTTTCGATAGCCTCGGTTGCCCGTGTCAGTGATTCGATCGCAAAACCATCTTGGTCTTCTCGACTAAAGTTATAACGCTGGGCGCAGTCTTCTGCAAAATGACCCATCAGCTTTCCAGGCTGATAAGCGTCCTCGAGGCCATCAACAAACATGTGATCGAGGATTTCGCTGTTACCAAGTCGATAGCCTGATCGGGCTTTCTGAAGAAGATACGGCGCGCGACTCATGCTCTCTAGACCCCCTGTGACGGTAATCTCGGCGCTACCGGACACAATAAGATCATGGCCTAGCATGGCGGCTTTCATTCCAGAGCCGCACATCTTGTTAATCGTTGTGCACGGCGTCGAGAGTGGTAAGCCTCCGCCGAGAGCTGCTTGTCTGGCGGGAGCCTGACGCAAGCCTGCAGGCAAAACACAACCCATAATGACTTCCTCGACCGATTCAGGCTCAATAGCCGAACGGTCGATTGCGGCGGCAATCGCGGTGGCGCCAAGGTTAGTAGCAGAAACATCTGAGAGTACTCCCTGGAAGGATCCAATCGGAGTGCGGGCAGCGCCAGTGATAACAATAGGATCATCTTGCATGGTTTTGTTTCCTACACGCTTTCGTTGAAAAGTTCTCGGGCGATAAGCATTCTTCTGATTTCGCTTGTGCCTGCGCCAATTTCATATAATTTCGCATCTCTTAAAATTCGTCCGGTGCCTTGCTCGTTTACGTATCCAGAGCCGCCCAGTATTTGAATAGCCTGCAGTGCCATCTGCGTGGCTCGTTCGGCACTATAAAGAATAGCACCCGCCGCATCTTTTCTTGTCGTTTCGCCAGCGTCACATGCACTCGCTACCGCATAAACGTACGCACGGCATGCATTAAGTTCGGTGTACATATCGGCTAGTTTTGCCTGAATCATTTGAAAACTGCCAATCGGTTGACCAAACTGCTCGCGATCATGAACGTAGGGTAGGACAATATCTAGACAGGCTTGCATTAAGCCAAGCGGTCCCCCCGCCAACACAACACGCTCGTAATCCAGACCACTCATAAGAACGCCAACACCCGCGTTTTCGACTCCTAATATTTGGGTCTCCGGTACTTCGCAGTCTTCAAAGATTAACTCACAGGTGTTTGATCCGCGCATACCCAGTTTATCGAGTTTAGGACCTACTGAAAAACCAGAAAATTCTTTTTCAATAATAAACGCGGTTATGCCGCGTGACCCCGCAACTGGATCAGTTTTCGCGTAGACCACCAGTGTATCTGCATCAGGACCATTGGTAATCCACATCTTAGTCCCATTTAAGATAAAACGATCACCTTGCTTATCTGCTCGTAGACGCATGCTAACGACATCGGAACCTGCGCTGTGCTCGCTCATTGCGAGTGCGCCTACGTCCGTCCCCTGAATAAGGGCAGGGAGATACTTTTCTTTTTGACTTTTAGATCCGTTTCTGAATATTTGATTGACACACAGATTGGAGTGAGCGCCGTAGGACAGTCCAACAGAACCCGACGCCCGACTGATCTCTTCCATCGCAATGGTATGTTCTAGATAGCCCATGCCGGATCCGCCAAATTGAGGATCAATCGTGACCCCCAGCAGTCCAAGGTCACCCAATTTTTTCCACAAGTCCGAAGGGAACGTATTGTCCCGATCAATTTGATTGGCGCGAGGTGCGATTTCCGTAGCTGCAAAATCAACGATGGTTTTGCGCAGAAGATTGATCGACTCTCCATGCGAGAAGCGAAGTCCGGATACGTTGGGGGAAGCCATAGGCGGGCACTTTTAGGTTGAGAACGCAATTCTAGATTGACGTTTACGTAAACGTCAATCTAATTATCGACAAATACACGACAACTGTTCTGGTCCTAAGATTATCGCTAAAACCAAAAAGGCTTAGAGGCGACTTTTTGTTAAATTTAACCTTCTATACCGATCTAATAAGCCTTTCCCTGATCCGGCTTTGTAAAGAGGATTTAAAAGACATGCCGCAACCTAGAGACAATAGTCTGGAATGGGTTCGATCCGAAGACGACTGTTTGCTCGCGTACAAGAAACAGCCGGGGTTGAAGCCATGGGTAATTTTTCTCGGTGGGTTTAGGTCCGACATGGAAGGATTGAAAGCGCAATACTTAGCAAAGTGGTGTGAATCTAAGGGACGTGCTTTTTTGAGACTTGATTACTCCGCCCATGGAAAGTCTGAAGGGGTTTTTGATCAAGGATCTATTAGTCGATGGACGACCGATACTTTAACGGTCGTCCGAGAAATCGGCACAGACCCTTGTGTGCTGGTTGGATCGAGCATGGGTGGCTGGATCATGCTGAGGGTTGCTCTTGCGATTTCTCAACAAGTTAAGGGACTGATTGGGATTGCCGCCGCACCTGACTTTACGCAAAGGTTGATTTCTCAAGAATTAACGTCGACCCAAAAAGCGTCTTTGCGAGAAACAGGAAAGATAAGGCTATCAAGCGAGTATGATCCGGAGGGATTTGATCTTACTCAGGCATTCATTGACGATGGGGACTCGTGTTGCGTTCTGGATAAGCCTTTGCCGATCAACCTGCCCGTAAACCTGATCCAGGGCTGCAAAGATACTGAGGTACCATGGGAAACCGCTTTGCATCTTGCTAATGCGTTAGAGAGTCAGGATGTCAATGTGCAGTTAATTAAAGATGGTGACCATCGTTTATCCAGCCCGTCTGCATTAAAACTAGTCGAGATAGCCTTGGAGCATCTTTTGGCACGTGTTTAGCATCGCCAGTGTAACGTTGTTGTGTTCGCGCTAGTTTTTTAATGCCGATTGAAAACCCTCGGGGTTAAGTTAAATTATGCAAGAGTTAATCGAAAGAATTAAAGACGAGGGTGAGCATGTTGGTGGCGGTATCGTCAAAGTGGATAGTTTCTTAAATCATCAAGTTGATCCTGCTATTACCGAGCGAATGGCTGCGGAAATGGAAACTCGATTCCGGGATCATCGCATCAGTAATGTCACCCGAGTTCTCACAGCTGAGGTTAGCGGTATTCCGGTTGCGCTTCAGGTGGCAAAGCAGTTTGGTGCGCAGTTGATATATGCGCGGAAAAGCCAATCGCATTCCATGACGGGTACTTACTATGTAGCTGAAACCGTCAGCCGAACACGCGGAACGATTTCGGATCTGATGGTTGATCGCCGCTTCCTCGGCCCGAGCGATCAAGTTTTAGTTATCGATGATTTCTTGGCGACGGGGGCAACTTTACGCGCGTTGTCATCGTTGGTCCATGAGAGCCAGGCATGTCTTTGCGGGATCGGGTGTGCGATTGAAAAACCTTCGGAGGGTGGTCGTGAGGCATTGGCAGACCTTAAGGTGCCGATAGTTACGCTCGCCAAGATATTGTTTGGTGATGGCGGGCTGGAAGTAATCGCTTAGCCAGCTGATCCTGATACTGTAAGATGCTCGGAGTTTATCAACGAATCTATACGTTGGTGATGGGGGTGCCGCGGGGGAAGGTGGCGACTTACGGACAGATTGCAAAACTAGCGGGATGTTCGGCGAGGCAGGCGGGTTACGCGATGGCGGTCGCTCCTACTGACACAGTGCCGTGGCATCGGGTCATCAATAGTCGAGGCCAGATCAGTATCCGCTCCGATGGATTAATTGATGCTGAACAGCAGCGGTTGCTTGATAATGAAGGGATACAATTCGATTCCAGGGGCCGTGTTGATCTAATCCGTTTTCAGTGGCAAGGCCCCGATCAAAGTTGGTGGGCAGATCAAATGCTCGATCCCCCGTTAATCTGATAAGTCAGTTCAGATTGAAAATTAATAAAATGGAGTTACTGTCATGCGCAGCTCAAAAAATATTCAGGTTGTTAGTTGTCACGCAGAAGGGGAGCCTGGAGACGTCATAGTTGGTGGCGTGTCGCCTCCGAAAGGTGATACCTTGTGGACCCAATCTCGCGCACTGGAGCAGCAAAGTGATTTGCGGGATTTCTTACTCAACGAGCCCCGAGGCGGAATCTTTCGCCACGCGAATCTTTTAGTTCCTCCCGTGGATCCTCGAGCTGATGCCGCGTTTATTATCATGGAGGCGGCGTTTTTCCCGCCGATGTCTGGATCAAATGCGATTTGCGTCGCGACCGTGCTTCTGGAGACTGGAATTCTGCCGATGCAAGAGCCGGTAACTGAGGTTCTATTGGAAGCACCCGGCGGATTGGTAAAAGCTAAGGCATTTTGTTCGGATGGCGTTGTGTCGTCGGTTCAAATTACCAATGTGCCATCATTCGTCGACAAGCTCGATCAAGTGATTGAGGTGGAAGGCCTGGGATCAATTTCGGTCGATACCGCGTACGGCGGGGATAGTTTTTGTTTAGTTGATGCCGAGTCAATTGGCTTTTCAGTCTCGCCGGACGAGGCACGTGACATGGTTGCGTCTGGACAAAAAATCATAAGAGCGGCCAATGAGCAAATCGGTTTTTCGCACCCTGAGAATAAAAACTGGTCACACCTCTCTTTTTGTATGCTCACCTGCCCAATTAAGGAAGAAGGGGGGCAAATCAGGGGTCGGCATACTGTTGTGATCCAACCGGGTAAATTAGATCGATCCCCGTGCGGCACTGGCTGTAGTGCGAGGATGGCGGTGTTGCATGAGCGCGGTCTACTGATGCCGGGGGATAGATTTGTGGGTGAATCAGTGATTGATTCTGAATTTAATTGTCAAATCGAAGCGGTGACTCAATTAGCAAATGGAAAATCTGCGATCGTACCGTCTGTTGCAGGCCGCGCCTGGATTACGGGCACCCATCAACACATGATAGATCCGAAAGACCCCTGGCCCACTGGATATCGTCTTTCCGATACGTGGCCGACGCCGATCGATTAATTGTTAAACCGATCGTGACGCCAAATAGTCACCAAAAAATCAATCCGTGTTTTAGTAACGTTAGAGATCGCGAGAGAAATTGATCTGCGCGTAGGCTGAGTGATTATGGATGGATTCGAAGTTCTCAGCTTCTACCGTGTACTTTAAAATGCGATCGTCGCTATTGAGTCTTCCGGCAACGTCACGAACCATATCCTCAACGAATTTGGGATTCTCGTAAGCTTTTTCAGTGACATATTTTTCATCAGGACGTTTTAACAGTCCGTAGAGCTCACAGCTGGCTTCCTGCTCCACAATATCGATGATTTCCTCGATCCAGATGAACGCCTTAGATTTTACCGCGACGGTGACGTGAGACCGCTGGTTGTGAGCGCCGTATTGAGAAATTTTCTTTGAACATGGGCACAAGCTGGTGACCGGCACTACGACTCTAACCTCCGTCGAGACTTCATCATCAATCGCCTCGCCTACGAACGTCACCTGGTAGTCCATTAAACTTTTGACGCCGGTTATTGGCGCTGCTTTTTCGAGGAAGAATGGAAACGCCATTTCGATATGACTCGTGCCGGCATCCAAGTGATCACGAGTTTCCTGCAACATTGAGCGAAAAGATTGAACCGATATTTCCCTTTCATGACGACTCAATATCTCAACAAATCGTGACATGTGAGTGCCCTTGAAATTATGGGGCAGCTCAACAAACATACTGAAGTTAGCAACAGTGTGCTGATCATGACCACTCCTATCCTGAATACGGACCGGGTGACGGAGATCTTTAACGCCGACTTTGTCTATGGTGATATTTCGAGTGTCAGGACTCCCCTGGACGTCCTCGATTTCGTTCACGTTGTGAGATTCGGTTTCTATTTCGAGCATGTGAGGTTTCAGGAATAGTTTGTTGGTATTGGTGTATTTTATCTGAAAAACAAACAGCTTAGCGTGAAGCCGTTGTCTTCAGCGCCATTCTTTTTCTAACAGAAGCAACGATCCCGGCCGCATCTAGGCCTAAATCAGTAAGGACTGGCCCCGTCTCACCTTGATCGACATGTTGATCAGGCAGTCCCAAGATAAGAATTGGAGTGGGACATCCGGCTGCGGATAACACCTCAGCGATCCCTGCACCTGCGCCACCCTTAATAGTATTTTCCTCTATCGAAACGACGATCTCATGAGACTCGGCCATTTCCAGAATGAGCTCGTTGTCCAAGGGTTTCACGCTCCTCATGTTGACCACAGTCGCATCCAGCTCGATGCCTGCTGCAAGAGCAGGATTGACCATTGTGCCAAACGCAAGCAAAGCGACACGGGTGCCCGATTGTTTTACAACACCTTTCCCGATGGGAATAGCCCTCATTTCTGTAGATTCAACTTCACCGGGCCCGGATCCACGGGGATACCTTACCGCTGCCGGACCGTTGTAAAGAAAGGCGGTGTAGAGCATATCGCGACATTCTGATTCGTTAGAGGGTGCGAGCAGAACCATGTTAGGCACGCAACGCAAGAAACTCAGATCAAAAGCACCTTGATGAGTGGGACCGTCTGCCCCAACAATTCCCGAGCGATCAATCCCAAAAGTGACATCAAGATTCTGAACGCTAATGTCGTGAATCAACTGGTCGTAGGCGCGTTGTAGAAAAGTCGAGTAAATCGCAACGACGGGCTTGAGTCCGTCGCATGCGGCTCCTGCAGCAAATGTGAGGGCATGTTGCTCAGCAATTCCAACGTCAAAATATCGATCAGGATACTGCTCGGCAAATCGAACAAGCCCTGATCCCTCGCGCATCGCAGGCGTTATTCCGATGAGTCGGTTGTCTTCTGCTGCCATATCGCAGAGCCAGTCACCAAAAACCTGGGTATATGTTCTTTGGCTAGGCTTCTTTTCAACTTTTCCGGTGTCTGGATTAAAAGGTCCAATGCCATGATAGGCGATGGGCTCGCCCTCAGCAGGTTTAAAACCTTTACCTTTTTGAGTGGCGATGTGGAGAAAGCGTGGCCCGGTCATCGATTTCATGTTCGTAAGAGTCGCAACGAGCGTATGGATATCATGCCCATCGATTGGCCCGATATAGTTAAAACCAAGCTCTTCAAACAACGTGCTCGGCATGACCATGCCTTTCAGGTGTTCTTCCCATCGGCGAGCAAAAGCTTGCACCGGCGGCACGGTGCCGAGCACGGTTTTGCTTCCTTCGCGAGCCGATGTATAAGCTCGGCCTGAAAGGATTCGAGCGAGGTAATTGGATAGCGCGCCGACGTTTCTTGAGATCGACATTTCATTGTCATTCAGAACCACGAGTAAATTGGCGTCGAGATCACCAGCATTATTGAGCGCCTCCATGGCCTGACCCGCGGTAAGCGCACCGTCGCCAATAATCGCGACGACCTGGTTTGATTCCCCCTTTATTTTTGCGGCGATTGCCATTCCAAGAGCGGCACTAATCGACGTGCTCGAATGACCAGCACCGAAACTATCAAACTCGCTTTCGGTTCGTTTCAAAAAGCCGGATAGCCCGCCCGCTTTTCGAATGGTCTGCATTTGTTCCCGTCGACCCGTCAGAATTTTGTGGGGATAGGCTTGGTGACCAATATCCCATACCAATTTATCGACAGGTGTGTTGAATACATAGTGCAGTGCGATCGCAAGTTCGACAGTGCCGAGGCCAGGTGCGAGGTGTCCACCCGTCTCAGAAACGATATCGATTAGATATTCCCTGAGTTCATCAGCTAGAGGTTCTAGCGCCTTCGTCGGCAGCGCGCGCAGGTCAGCAGGTGTATCAATCTGATTTAGAAAAGAGCTGGATTGTTTGGAAGGCATAGGACTGAAAGTCGTCAGATAAAAGTATGAAGACGAAGATTATTTCCAGAACATTATCGCTAGAACGATCGTTCTAAAGTGAACTTAGCCAGAGCGGTCAGCAGTCTACCTTCAAGATTAGCCCCGTCAAGCGCCTGAATTGCACTATCAATAAGCTCTTTGGCATAGTCCCTCGCAGCTGTTTCTCCCATAACACTGAGATAGGTGGGTTTCATTTTCTCCTGATCGGCGCCAGCGGGCTTCCCCAGTGTTGCCGTATCCGCCGTGCCATCTAAAATATCATCAACAACCTGGAACGCGAGCCCGAGCGGTCTTGAAAAGTGGCGCAGTCTCTCAAGCTGTTTTGAGTCGGCAAATGCGCTTAGGCCGCCGAGTTGAACAGATGCTTCAATGAGCGCGCCTGTTTTCATTTGGTGCATTGTTTTCAACGTATCCGTCTTCGCGGATTGCGAAACTAGGCTCAAATCAATAACCTGCCCACCTGCGAGACCGAGTGATCCGGTAGCAATGGCCAAAGTTCGAATCATTTCCAGTTGATTTTCAGTAAAACTGGCACTGTCATTTTTTGCGCTTAGCACTTCGAAGGCTAGCGTCTGGAGTGCATCACCGGCAAGAATCGCAGTTGCTTCGTCGAAAGCGCGATGGCACGACGGTTTACCCCGTCTTAGATCATCGTCATCCATTGCGGGTAAATCGTCATGAACCAAAGAGAATGCATGAGTAAGCTCTACCGCACAGGCGGCGTTATCAAGTTGGGCATCCTCAGCTCCCAAGGCTTGTCCTGAGGCATAAACCAGAGCAGCACGGTAGCGTTTACCTGCTCCAATACTGGCATAACGCATCGCTTCGTGCAGGGTGACAGGAGAGATATGGGGCTGGGGGATCAGCGTGTTGAGCTGGTTATCTACGCGCTCCCGCCAACGTGACCAATTTACGCTGAGGTCATGATCCACGATTATGTTTTATCTGAATCAAGAGAGACCGATTCCAGTTTCCCATTTTTTTCGATCAGTTGCTGGACTTTGGCCTCAGCGCTTACGAGACTGTCTCGGCACTGTCGTACGAGCGTCATCCCGCGCTCAAAATCTTTGAGAGATATCTCCAGAGATTGTTCGCCGTCCTCCATGCGCTCGACGATCTTCTCGAGCTCCGATAAGGATTTTTCAAAATCACCAACCCGTGATGGGGTTTGTTTGGCCATGGCCAAGCCTCGTTTGTCGATGAACAGAGTGCTGCAACTCGTTTAAATCGGGTAGATTTTATCTCAGCACTGGCGCCGCGTTCCAGAGTTGCAAAAATCTGTGACGAATTCCAATGATACCCCTTTTAAATGCTCTAAAACAAAGATCGGTTCGTGTATGATTGCCCGCATCCTAAGACCTGCGTATTTGAATCATGGCGGCAAATTACGACGCTTCTGCGATTGAAGTCCTAACAGGGCTACAGCCGGTGCGCAAACGCCCCGGGATGTATACCCAGACCGATCGACCTAACCACCTTATTCAGGAGGTGGTGGACAACAGTGTCGATGAAGCCATTGGCGGTTACGCGCGGCGAATTTCAGTCACGTTACACAAAGACGATTCTGTCTCAGTTTCAGATGATGGTCGGGGTATGCCGGTCGATCAACATAAAGGGGAGAAGGTCAGTGCGGTTGAGGTCATTTTGACCAGACTCCATGCAGGTGGAAAGTTTTCGGATAAATCTTATACTTTCTCCGGCGGTCTTCACGGGGTCGGCGTATCGGTGGTGAATGCGCTTTCGAGCAGTCTCGAGGTTAAGGTAAAGCGAAATGGTAAAGAGTTCGCTATGCGTTTTCGAGATGGTGTGCCGACAGGGCCGTTAAAGCCTGTTGGCAAGGTAGGTGCCCGAAATACAGGCACCACGATTCAATTTTGGCCAGATCCGATCTTTTTTGATTCTCCGTCGATCTCAGTTTCGCGCCTTAAAAGACTGCTTCGCGCAAAAGCAGTCCTCTGTTCCGGCCTTCGAATCGACTTTTTTGATCAAGGGAACAAGAAAAATGATGAAAGCTGGGAATACGAGGATGGACTGCTCGATTATTTGGTGGCCCAACTGGGCAGTTCGGCGCTGGTGCCAGACCCGCCCCATGTCGGGCATGTCATGCAAAAAGAGCAACAGGTTGATTGGGCGCTAACTTGGTTTAGCGAGGGATCGGAGCGATTTGAGGAAAGCTATGTTAATTTGATCCCGACCACCCAAGGGGGAAGTCATGTCAGTGGATTTCGAACTGGACTGACCGAGGCTATTCGTGAATTTTGCGAGTTCCGTTCTTTGGTTCCTCGCGGCGTAAAGATTGCGCCTGAAGACGTCTGGCAGAAGTGTGCCTATGTACTATCGTTGCGAATGAAAGACCCCCAGTTTAGCGGCCAAACCAAAGACCGTCTTTCGTCTCGTGATGCCGCATCAGTCACAGCCGCCGTTGTTAAGGATCAATTTAGTCTTTGGCTTAATCAAAATTCCGAAAAAGGAGAACAGATTGCAAATCTTGCAATCGAAAGCGCGCAATTACGGATGCGATCTGCGAGACAGGTTGAGCGGAAGAAGGCGACGACGGGGCCAACACTACCCGGCAAACTCGCAGATTGCACGAGCGAAGATCTGGAGAGGACAGAAATTTTTCTGGTTGAGGGTGATTCTGCTGGTGGTTCAGCCAAGCAGGCGCGGGATAGGGAGTTTCAGGCGATCTTGCCCCTGAGGGGAAAAATTTTGAATACCTGGGAAGTTGATTCCGCAGAAGTGCTCGGATCACAGTCTGTTCATGATATCGCGGTTGCCTTAGGGGTTGATCCGGGCTCGACCGATACATCCGGTCTTCGCTACGGACGGGTTTGCATTCTCGCTGATGCCGATTCGGATGGGGCGCATATTGCGACTTTGTTGTGCGCACTTTTCGTCCGGCATTTCAGACCGCTTGTAGAGACGGGTCGAATATGCGTGTCAATGCCGCCTCTTTATCGAATTGACGTGGGCAAACATGTGGCTTACGCACTTGATGACGCTGAAAAAGAATTAGCGCTTGAGAGGATAAAAAATGAAAAAATTAGGGGTGCGGTAAATGTTCAGCGATTTAAGGGATTAGGCGAGATGAACCCTGCGCAATTGCGAGAAACGACGATGGATGCAAGTTCCCGGAGGCTCATTAAGCTCAGCCTGGATGCTGGAAAGAAGACCGACTCAATGCTTGATCTTCTGCTTGCACGCAAACGATCGCCAGACCGAAAGGAGTGGCTGAGCCGGAGAGGAGATCAGGCAGAGGTCTCCTGAAGAGAACACCGTTATCTGAATTTTCTAGTCGTGAACCGATCTCCAGGTTCATTGATTTCCCTTACTCGGGTGGTGTGTTCCATAACGGCGATTGACGTGGGTCTGATATCGTTTTCTCTTCTTGGTGGTAGGGCCTGAAGCCTGCTCGTTGGTAGACGATGATGGCTTTAGGATGATCCAGATTGCAGGTATTGACGATGATTCGTTTGGGACGGGTATGCCAAGCAGTTCGAACCGCCCAATCCAGAAACCAGGGCCCCAGCCGTTTTCCGATATGCGCTGGCAAAAGACCAAAATAGGCCAGCTCGGTTTCATTTTGATCCCGGTGATTCAGCTCCACGAAACCCGCTGGATCACCATCATGATGCAAGACGTAAACATGGTTCTTCTCGTGACTCAAAATTTCATTAAGCGTTTTATCCGACATCGCGCGTCGTTCGTACCACAGCCAGCGTGCACCGACTTGGTTGTAAAGGAAGCGATAAAAAGGAGCGGTAGGGCGCTTGATTCGAAGAATCGCAAGCCCGCTGCCTGGAGATTCAAGTGCGCGCCCCGATGGCGCCCGCTTCATTTCTAGATGCGTAATCGTCACTGATAGCGTGCCGTCGGCGTGCGGCTTCGGCCGGGTCGCGAAGTGAGGATAGGAGTCAGATACTGTCAAAATATTGCTCTCGTTTGGATTTATTGAGGCGTTTTAGGCGGGTTTTCAACTTCACGCTTTCTATCAAGTAATACGAAGAGCCCGCCCAGAAGTGACCATGCTACGACATGAACTCGGTGCAAAATTGAAAGCGCAACGCCCCGGGTTCTCATAATCTGTTCGGCGTCAACGGTTTCCGGAAGGCTGACAGCCCCAAATTTTCCGATGAGTGCGCCGTAGGCGGCTTCCCCGATACCCCAGCCTGCGGGCGCAATAGGAATTCCCTGAATAACTGATGCTACGGGCACAATAAAAAATAAATCTTTGAGCGAAATGCCGACCCCGAGACTCTCCGACATCAGGTAAAAACTACCAATAAACAATGTGTAGATCAGCGGGCTCGCGAGAATCCAAAGGCCGATTCCCTGTAGATGTTCACGATAATAAAGGATCGCCTGATCAAGCTCACTTATAAGTTTGCCAATTTTCTGCGGCAGCCATGAGACGATGGCATCAAACCGGATCAATTTTCGCAGGCTAGGACTCACTAATAAAAAGCAGAAAAATAAGACACCGATACCAGTAAGCCAGATTGTGCTCGCAAACACAGGAAAGCGATCCATCGCCATAAGACTGGCCATAAAGCCTACGAAAAGTAAAGACACAAGCCCAATAACTCGATCAACAAATATCGAGACAATAGCGCGCACTTTATCGCCGGAGCAGTGCCGGGCAATGTAAACCGCCTTAATAACATCTCCGCCTGTGGCGCCCGGTAGCGCGTTGCTAAAAAAAAGTCCGATCCACCCATATTTCTGCGCCTCGAGGAATCGCACGTTTAATCCGTTGGCGCGGAGTAAAAACCACCATCTTGAGTTAATAATCAAGAAAAAAAGAAAAAACAAAAAGGCGCCCGCGGCGAACAGTGGGCCATCTAGATTTCGGACATAAGTCGGCAGACCGGGCGAAACGGAGAGCATAGAGCCATTGGCCTGGACCCCCGTTTTGATCAAAACTTGTTGTTCAGTGTCCTTAAATTGAAACTGGATTTGATTTTGATCCCAGGGTCCAATGACGGCGCCTTCGCGCTTATTGGTATGCCCGTTTAAATCGGTATGCGTGACCGTATCAATCCAGTTGACGTTATAGAAAATAATCCCGAAGAGGGCCGCCACAATCAGCAGCTTCAGAGTCATTAAGATCATTTTCTTGGCGTCTGACATTTGCACCTATCCTGAAAGTGTTTAAGGTTCTAAAACGTTTATGGGTTGGCGTGAGTGATAAGCCAAAATAATCATGTAATCAATGTGGAATTTCGACTGATGATTTTGGGATCAGTATCGTCCCAGAAGCTGTTTCACTGAGCGCGTCTAATGTAATATAGTGGTGGTATTGGGGTCAGCGAAAGGAGATGTCGCAGACTTCTTAAACGTAACTTGAGTGTATTTTAAAGGAATTCGATATGCATAAAGCATTGGTCATGGAAGCAGATGCGTGTACCGGTTGTCACCAGTGCGAAATGATGTGCTCATACGGCAAGGTTGGCGCGTTTAATCCTTCAAAGTCGGTGATAGATATCACGATTTTCGACGGTGGAGCTGTAAACGTTCCCTCCACGTGCACACAGTGTGAAGGCGCTTGGTGCATGGTGGTTTGTCCTGTTGAGGCCATAACCGTCAATTCATCGACAGGTGCAAAGGAAGTTTCAGCCGAAGTTTGTGTGGGCTGCAAAGTGTGTACGATCGCCTGTCCCTTTGGGGCAATAAATTATGACGTTGACTCAGGCGTTGTGACTAAGTGCGACTTATGCGGCGGCGAACCGATGTGTGTTGAAGCATGCCCAACAACGGCCTTATCCTTTGTCGCGGAGGATAGTACCGGATACGACAAAATGCGGCGGAATGCGATTCTGGCCGCGGGTATCGAAGAAGGAATTGCTTAAACGGTGATGGTATCGGTAAAAGCAGGGAGTAGGTTGTTGGCAGGAGGGTTAGGGCACATCGCTCGCACCAGCACAATATTTTAATTAATAGACAAGTTAACAGACAAGATAGTAATTTTCGATCCAAGTTGGGTCGTCAAAAATCAATTGCGGTTTAAATCGTTTACTAAGGAAGGAGGATAGCAGTATGAGTTGGACAGGAAAAATCTTGAGAATCGATCTAAGTGCAGGCACGTGCACAAGCGAGCCTTTAAATATGCAGTGGGCAAATGATTACATGGGTCAGAGAGGTTTAGCCACTAAATATCTGGTTGAAGAAACCGATCCAACAGTCGACCCTTTTTCGCCTGATAATAAAATGATATTCGCGACGGGTCCATTAACAGGAACGATTGCGCCTACCTCAGGCCGCTGGTCAGTTGTCTGCAAAGGTCCTTTAACCGGCGCTATTGCTTGCTCTAATTCGGGCGGTTTTTTTGGCGCCGAACTGAAGAACGCGGGCTGGGACATGGTGATTTTTGAGGGCAAGTCTGCGTCTCCAGTCTACCTCGATATGACTAATGATCAGGCAGAACTGAAAGATGCTTCTGATTTATGGGGTAAATCAGTCTGGGAAACCGAGACTGCACTTCGCGAACGTCGGGGTGATCCGGATGTCCGAGTCGCATCGATTGGTTTAGCGGGTGAAAGCGGCGTCCTTTATGCCGCTGTTGTGAATGATATGGACCGGGCTGCCGGTCGATCAGGTGTCGGTGCCGTAATGGGCTCCAAAAATCTTAAGGCTGTGGTGGTCAGAGGCACTGTTGGCGTAAAGGTGAATGACCCTATGGCGATGATGAAAACCTCAAACGCGGCAAAAGAGATTCTTGCGGAGAATGCGGTGACGGGCGAAGGCTTGCCAACCCATGGCACGCAGATTTTAATGAATGTCATTAACGAAGTGGGAGCGCTGCCGACCCGCAATGGGCAAGATGTGCAGTTTGACGGCGCCCATGATATTGGCGCTGAAGCAATGGCGGAAGTGAGAGAGTCAGATGGTCAGTCGAATCTGGTATCCAATCACGCTTGCTTTGGTTGCCCGATTTCATGCGCTCGTCGATCCAAAATTGATCCCACCCATTTCACAGTCAAGGATAAACCGCAATATCAGGGTGTCAGTGGCGGTTTGGAATATGAAGCGGCCTGGGCACTGGGTGCGGCAAATGGTGTAAATGATCTTGAAGCGCTGACCTACGCAAACTTTGTATGTAATGAGCAGGGTATGGACCCGATTTCTCTCGGCGTCACGATTGGGGCGGCTATGGATCTTTATCACGCAGGGGCCATTAGCCAGGAGGATACGGGCGGCGTTGCGTTGGAGTTTGGCAGCACCGAGGCATTTGTGGCGATGGTCGAAGCGACCGCACGCGGGGAAGGCTTTGGTAAAGAGCTGGGTCAGGGTTCGAGACGACTGTGTGAAAAATATGGTCATCCTGATTTCTCCATGACGGTGAAGAGCCAAGAGATCGCAGCTTATGATCCTCGAGGCATTCAGGGGATGGGGCTTGCTTATGCGACTTCAAACCGGGGGGCCTGCCATCTTCGGGGCTATACCGTGGCATCTGAGGTGCTCGGTATTCCTGAAAAGACGGATCCTCTGGCAACAGAAGGAAAAGCCGGACTGGTTAAGGCATTCCAAGATGCAACCGCGGCGGTTGACTCCAGCGGCACCTGTGTATTCACCACATTTGCACTATCGGGAGAAGACATCGCGCCAATGGTTGATGCGGCCTGTGAGGGTGATTGGAGTGTCGAGCGATTTGTGGAAGTCGGCGAGCGAATCTGGAATATGGAAAGACAGTACAACATCGCTGCAGGATTTACCGGGGCGGACGATACGCTACCAGAGCGCTTACTCAAGGATGCGGCTAAAACCGGTCCGGCAGAAGGAAGTGTCAACCGGTTGAACGAAATGCTGCCTGAGTACTATGAAAGTCGCGGTTGGAGCGCTTCAGGAGAGCCGACTGCAGAAACATTAGGCCGACTGGGTCTTTAATTTTCAGTCTTACGGCGATTCCCCGGTGATTCATATGATCACCGGGGTTCACTGTTCTGATAGGCAAAAAAAATGCATTATGTAATAGCAGGCGCAGGGCCGGCGGCTGTTGCCGCTGCCGAGCACATTCGAGAACTAGATACTGACTCGAAAGTCACAATGATTGGCGCTCAGGCGCAACCGCCTTATTCGCGAATGGCGATACCTTATTTCTTGACTGGCAAGGTTGAGCAAAAAGGGACCTACCTCAGGCGATCGGATAATCACTATGCTGAAAAAGGAATTGATTATCTCCATGACGAGGTAGTGTCAGTTCAGCCGGAAGATCACAGTTTGAGCTTAGCCTCGGGCGAAAAAATTCAATACGACAAGTTGTTACTGGCAACAGGGGCGGAGCCCATTATTCCGCCCGTACCGGGGATGGATGATCCTCGTGTGCAGCAGTGTTGGCATCTGGAAGACGCCGAGCGAATTATTGATTTGGCAAAGCCAGGCGCTCGCGCGGTTCAAGTCGGTGCTGGTTTTATCGGCTGTATTATTCTTGAGTCTTGGGTGTTACGAGAGGTTGATCTGACCGTAGTCGAAATGGGTCCGCGAATGGTGCCGCGAATGCTCGGCGAAAAAGCGGGCGGCCTGCTCCAGACCTGGTGTGAGTCAAAAGGTGTGTCGGTGCATACGAATACACAGGTTAAGGCAATCGAATCGACCCCTGAAGAATTGCACGTAGTCCTCGAGAGTGGGGAGACTTGCCCTGCTGACGTCGTCATTGTGTCGACAGGTGTTAAGCCTCGTCTTGGTTATCTACAGGGCTGCGAGATAAAAATTGATCAAGGGATTGTGATTGATGAACACATGCGCACAACGGCGCCCGATATCTATGCCGCTGGGGATTGCGCGCAAGGCCTAGATTTCTCGACGGGCGAGACGGCGGTTCACGCGGTGCAACCTACGGCGACTGAGCATGGCCGGGTAGCGGCTGCCAATATGGTGAGCAATAATGATTTACCTTATAAGGGCAGCCTGAATATGAATATTCTGGATACCCTTGGCCTCGTAACGTGTTCATTCGGTGCATGGGAGGGTGTTGATGGAGGCGATAGCGCGGAAATGTTTAATCAGGATAACTTCCAATATATTAATCTTCAATTTAAAGAAGATATCCTGGTCGGCGCCAATTCGGTTGGGTACCATAAGCACCTGGGGATGTTGCGGGGACTCATTGAAACAAAAATACCGCTGGGCCCATGGAAAGATCGCCTCATTGCAAATCCGGTCCAGATTGCAGATGCATATTTGGGCGCAAATGAAGCGAGTCTGAAATCCTCGTGAGTGCTACAGGCGTTAATGCAGATTACCTTTAAATTATTTGCGGGCTTGAGTCAGTATCTTCCATCTGGATCAGTCAGAAACTCGGCATCGATTGATCTTGAGCCTGACGAGACCGTGCATCAATTTATTCATCGACAGAAGGTGCCTTCTACCGAGGTCCACCTTGTTCTTGTTAATGGCAAATATCTGAGCGATGCTGAACGAATGGATTATGTACTGGAAGCCGGGGATACCCTCGCAATCTGGCCACCCGTAGCGGGCGGTTGAAGCCAAGTTTGGGGTTTCCATATTGTGTCTGTAATCGAGATTAAACGAGAGTTGGGCGTCACCCACACAATGTTCTTCAGGTCCCTGGCGCAGTTACCTGATGGCTGGGTCACAGAGGTGTGGGCAGACGGCGCGACCCTAGCGTATAAAAGAGGCACAATCGACATTGAGTTAGAAGCGCAGTGTGAACGCCGTATCGCGTTGATGCGAATCCCATACACGCCCGCAAATTTTCAATATAAGGGGCTGACGGGTGTTGAGCAAGAGGAGTTTCAGGCTCGTTTTGATCTTACCTTTCAGCGCGGTGGCGGGTGATAGAGTTAACCACATGAAAAAATTGAATTCTGTTTCTGATCAGTTAAATAGGCCATTGAGAGATTTGCGAATCTCTGTTACCGATCGTTGTAATTTCCGCTGCGTTTACTGCATGCCTCGGGAAGTGTTTGGACCCGGTTACGCCTTTGTTCCTCGAAAGGACTTACTGACACTTGAGGAGATTGCTCGGATCGCACAGGCATTTGCAGCACTCGGAATGCGAAAAGTGCGTATTACGGGTGGCGAACCCTTGATTCGGCGAAATCTTGAGCATCTTATTGAGATGTTGAATGCTACCAATGGGATTGAAGATATTAGTCTGACAACAAACGGATCGATGTTAACAACAGGTCGAGCCCTCGCTTTGAAACAGGCAGGACTTAGACGGTTGACGGTGAGTCTGGATGCGCTTGATGATAAAACGTTCAAGCAGATCAATGACGTGGATTATCCTGCGTCACGCGTCCTCGACGGTATCGACAACGCACGATCAGCAGGTTTTTCAGAGATTAAAGTGAACGCCGTTGTCCGACGGGGTTTCAATGAGCACGCGGTTCTTGATCTTGTGGATCATTTTCGCGGGACAGGATGTATCGTCAGATTTATTGAATATATGGATGTTGGCGAGACGAATGGCTGGAATCTCGACGATGTGATCCCAGCGCGAGAGCTTATTTCTCAGATTGACGCCAAGTATCCGGTCGAGCCGATCTCGCCTAATTATCAGGGTGAGGTGGCTAAGCGGTGGCGCTTTCGCGATGATCAAGGCGAGATTGGTTTTATTACGTCCGTGACGGAATCTTTTTGTGGGGACTGCTCACGAGCTCGGCTTTCAGCCGTTGGGAAAATTTATACCTGTTTGTTTGCAACTGAAGGCCATGATCTTCGAATGCTTCTCCGTTCAGGCGCGAGTGATTCTGATTTACTCGAGTCCATCACGAACATTTGGCAAACGCGAAGTGATCGGTACTCAGAACTTCGGGGGATGAATGCCCCAATGCCAGACTCGGGTAAGGTAAAAGTAGAGATGTCCCACATTGGCGGGTAGTCATCTCGGCTTATTGTTTCAAATGAATTGAGTTCGACTGCTGCAAGTAGGACAGTCCTGATTTCGTTTTAACACGATTGATTGCCACTCCATCGCGATACCATCAAAAGCTAATACCCGACCTGAAAGTCCCTCTCCTGTTTGCAGGATTACGTTAAGGGCTTCTAGTGCCTGGAGCGTGCCAATAACGCCCACAATGGGCGCGATAACGCCTTCCATTGCACAGGTGGCACTTTCAACTCCTGTGTCGGGGTAGAGGCATCGATAGCAGGGAGACTCACTATCACGCGGATTGAAGGTCGCAATTTGACCTTCCCATCGTATGGCGGCACCTGAGACAAGCGGCGTTCCCGTTGCGAAGCACGCATCGTTGATTTGAAATCGTGACGGAAAATTATCCGTGCAGTCGAGCACGATGTCGACAGATTGAATGCACTCGATTAACTCTTTTCCATCGAGTTCATAGTCAATTACGGATACGTTACATCGGGGGTTAATCTGAGCAATTGACGCTCTCGCTGAGGTGGCTTTTAATTCGCCGATTGCGGCCTCGGTATGAATAATTTGGCGTTGTAGATTTGAGTCGTCAACACGATCGAAATCGGATATGGTCATGCTCCCAATGCCGGCACTTGCGAGATAAAGTGCGACAGGAGAGCCCAATCCTCCCATACCAATGATTAAAGCGTGACTTCGGAGCAGACGTTCCTGCCCCTGTTCGCCAACCTGAGGCAGCTTGATTTGGCGACTGTATCGATTTTGTTCAGACGAGTCCATTAATGATGTCGTGTACGTGAGTGAATTGAAAATTAGAGCATTCGCTCGTACATTTGATAGGGTGTTTTCTGCATCAATAATTTTTGGTATACAGACTGCGCGCTCAGATTTTCTTGTTCAACATAAAGGCGAATGCCGCGTACATTCTCGGTATCTCGAGCCCTCGAGATAACGGCCTCATAAAGCGTCTTAAAAACACCCGTTCGCCGATGTTCAGGTTTGACATAAACACTTTGAATCCACCAAAGGGTGCCGTTACGCCAATCACTCCATTCAAACGTAATCAGTAACGAGCCAACAGTTGCTTGACCTCGTTCTGCAATTAAATAAAAGCCACGGGCGTGATCTTGGATAACCCCGGCTACGCCGGATCGAATGATCTCTGAATCAAGTGGCCGTTCCTCAGTCTCTTGGGCCATCGCAATGTTAAACTGGGCGATCTCAGAAATATCGTCGGGACCGGCGCTTCTGATGATAGTGGATTTTAAATTCATCTCTGTATTGTATGCCGTAGTGAAAGACGCTTGAACCCTTCGGAGGATTTCGATTAATGACGCAAGTTAACCCTAAGGATCATATTACCAAAGCTGCATTTATTGGCTTAGGTGTAATGGGATATCCCATGGCCGGACATCTACTTAAACGAGGTTTTGATGTCACTGTTTATAACCGAACGGCGGAAAAGGCAGATCAGTGGATTACTGAATATGGGGGAAAGAGTGCGCCAACCCCGCAGCAGGCAGCACTAGGGGCACAGATTGTCTTTTCATGCGTAGGAAATGATGACGATGTCCGAGAAATCAGCGCTGGACCCGAAGGCGCCTTTTCCTCAATGGAGGAGGGTGCAATTTTTGTTGATCACACTACCGCTTCTGCTGAGATAGCTAGGGAATTATCGATTAAGGCTGAGGAGAAGGGGGTTTATTTTTTGGACGCACCGGTGTCGGGCGGTCAGGCAGGCGCTGAGAATGGCGTTCTTACCGTAATGGTGGGTGGTGACCCCGCGGTTTTTGAAATCGCCCAGCCTGTTATCAAAAGCTATGCGCGAGCGGTTGGATTAATGGGGCCGGTCGGTAGTGGCCAATTGACCAAAATGGTAAATCAAATTTGTATCGCAGGACTCGTACAAGGCTTGTCGGAGGGAATCAATTTCGGTCAGCGCTGCGGACTTGATATGGAACAGGTATTGGACGTGATTTCGAAAGGCGCCGCACAGTCTTGGCAAATGGAAAACCGGGGAATCACAATGAAAGATGATCAGTTTGATTTTGGTTTTGCGGTTGATTGGATGCGCAAAGATTTGGGTCTCTGTCTTGATGAGGCGCGCCGAAGAGGTTCGCGTTTACCGGTTACCGCTCTCGTTGATCAGTTTTATGGTCAAGTGCAGGCGAGAGGTGGGGGCCGTTGGGACACATCCAGCCTGATTTCCCTTTTAAAAGATTGACAGGACAGGGTTTCCACCGCTAAACCTTTATTACATTTAAAAATTTTCTTATTCGGACTGATATCTTATGAAATCGCGAGCGATACTTTATATTTCTTTTTTTGTGATGTTACTTGGATCATCTTACCGGGCGCTTGCGCAAGCGCCCGCAGAAACCGGATTCTTACCCTCCGCTGATTATCAGCGGTTGAAAAAAGTCGATGATCCCGACAAGGGAGTGACGTTATATCGCTATCTAAATCCTGAGTTCGACGCGAGCCAATATTCAAAGATCATGATTGATTCTGTCATGATTTATCAAACCGCATTTGATGATCCGAGTGGTGAGAGTCTTTCCGAGGAGCGCCTTTATCAAGCCCGACAATTTATCGACTCAGAGTTGAAAGCGCGAGCAAAGAAGCGCTTCCCCGTGGTCTATGAGGCGGGTCCGGGCACGCTTCGATTCAGTATCGCAATTACTGGCATGGAGGTTGAGGCTGAAGGCTTCAAACCCCGAAATATCCTGCCTGTTTCTGCTGTTTTATTTGCAGTAAAGAAGGCAACTGACCTTGATAACAAGTCAATGGTTCTCGTTGTCGAGGCAAAGGCGCGGGACAGTTTGACGGGCGCCATTATGGGAGAGGGCGTTTTTACCCTAACCGGAGATAAATTTCGCCAGATAAATGATACCGGAGAAGTATTAAAAAAAATGGCAGTCGAGTGGGCCGCTACTGCGGTTCGTCTGGCGACCGGTTACGCACATAACCCGTAACCTTGATCATATTGAAGGAGGCCAGGGTATCTTGCTGACCGCAGCCCGGTTACCCGAGCCACTCTTCGGTAATACGGCCATGTTGGCCTGACAGCCACTGCAATGCGATAAGGGTCATACTATTGCAGATCGCACCGTTTCGGAGGGCTGACAAGGCATCTTCTAGAGACCAGACTGTCGCGCATATATCCTCATTTTCTGTCTCCAGACCATGAATCCCGCCAAGACCGGTCGAATCTATTCGCCCGCAAAATAAGCTAACTAACTCTGTGCAGGCGCCCGGCGTCGAAAAATATTTAGCAATCGGCTCCAATTGCAATATTTCGCACCCCGCCTCTTCTTGCGCCTCACGACACACTACTTCTTCAGCGGTCTCACCCTCCTCAACAATCCCGGCGACACACTCAAGCAGCCAGGGTTGAGGCCAACCGGCGGCCCAGGCACCAATACGAAATTGTTCGATAAGAATCAACTCTTGCCGAATGGGATCAAAAGGAATGACGGCACCAACGGATCCTCGATCCATAACCTCTCGACAAAGAATGGGCGTTTGATTTCCATCGTACTTTTCGTGACTGATCCGGTAGCGATGAATCTCTAGATAACCATCGCTGATCTTTTTGTCGCTTTCAGTTGTGACGGCTTTCGGTGTTTTAATTTCTTGATAGTTTGAAGTCATCTTAAATGCTCGAGCTTAAGAATTCAGCCTAGAAGCGCCTGAGCCGAGAATTTTTTCCATACAGCGTGCAATCGCGAGTAATGACTCGTCATGATTATGTTTTGCCATAAGCTGTAGGCCGACGGGCATGCCGGCGTTGTCCAAGCCTATTGGAATTGTGATCGCACAAAGGTTTAAGTAGTTCGCGCCACATGTATTTTTGAGCATACCTAGATTTTTGGGTCGGTAAGTTTCTATCGTCTGAACATCTGAAACCTTCGGCGGGGTGATCGCTACGGTTGGGCTCACAATGACTTGACAAGTCTCAAATCGGGCGTTTGCCGCTCGACTGAGACTGCGAAGTTTTCGTCTGCGTCGAAGATACTCAGACGCACTTATCGATCCACCTTCTTTAATCCGTGAAGACACCAATGGGTCAAGGGTGTCCCGGGAATCAGGTGCTGTTGTTTCAAGCATTTCATCTATTTCAGCTGCAGCAACGCTGCCAATCTTTAGAAGCTCGATTGCTGGTGTGATCTCAGGCAGTGTTGCTTCGATAGCGCGAACACCGGCCTGAGATAACTCCTTAATGGCGTCATCAACAGTCTCACAAATACCAGGGTCACATCCCTCCCATAACGACCGCTCACCGATACCGATTACAAAATCAGATGGTTGGCATTGAGCGACTTGACGAGTCAGTCTTGGGCCAAAGCTTCGTTGATGAGGGTCTATAGCTGAGAAGGCGACGACAGCATCTTCGACTGTTCGGGTCAGAATTCCGGTTGTGTCTAGTGTTGGACTTAATGGAAAAACCCCAGTAACGGGCCAGCGTCCGTAACTTGTTTTTAAACCCACATTTCCGGTCACGCTCGCGGGAATTCTGACAGAGCCGGCAGTGTCAGAGCCGAGTGCAACGAGAGCTGAACCCTCGCACAGACTTACGCCTGCGCCACTACTCGACCCGCCAGGCGCGCGATGATTATGCTCATCCCAAGGATTCTGGGGTGTGCCCCAGTGACTGTTAATACCCACCCCGCCAAAGGCGAACTCGACAGTATGTGTTTTTCCTGTAAAAACTGAATGTTGCTGTCGCAAGGCTTTTATCAGATCACCTTCGCTTTGCCATGGACTTGGCATTGGTGCGGGAGATCCGGCAAAAGTCTGGGTGCCGTCAACGCCGTAAAGATCTTTAACGGAGATGGGGATACCCTGAAGGGTGCCAAAATCTTTAGCTTGGGCTAGCGCATCATCAGCAGCTTGGGCTTGGATAATCGCCTTTTCAGGTGTCCACTCTCGATAGGCGCTCAGTTCTGGTCTTAAGTTATTAATGCAATCTTCTACTAGCTCGACTGAAGTGAGAGAGCCATCACGTAACGCGTGATTAATTTTAGTGAGAGACCATTTTGAAGGTTGACTGTTCATATATTTAGCATCGGGTGGAGTACGACTCCCAGAGTCTATGCGATTTCAGTCAAAATTTAACACTTGAGCCGGATGATCAATATGAGACGCAAACATCAGCAGATCTTTGGTGAGAATTGTTGTGGTTCGGGTATTGATTAATGGATGAACATAGAGATTTTCGGTTTTTACGAGGTTACTGTCGATAATAAATTTAACGGCACAACCGCTATCGTTGATGAGGGCAAGCGGTGAGACTGAACCTGGACGGACGCCTAGATATTCCATTAACCGCTGCTCGGATCCAAAAGAAAACCTTCCGGCCGAAAGCCTTCGGGCGAGCTCTTTTAAGTCAACCATTTGATCTTCATGACAACTAACCAACCACATTTGACCCTTTTTATTTTTTAGAAAAAGATTTTTAAGATCACCTTGCCCCTCCGGTGTTGCTCGAAGGGATTTACTGTCACTAACGGAGAACATAGGAGGGTGGTCGATGGTCGTACAGTCAATACCAAGTTCGATAAGCTTCTCCAGTATTTGATTGGAGTTCATTGGTGTTGAGCCATCGATCAAGCGATTTGCTTGAATTTGAGTCTGGTTCATAGGAAGTTTCGCAGAAGACCCCGTTATAATGGGCGGTTAGATACTCGCATTAAGCGCCAATTCTGCCACACCGAAGACTGATTTCACTTATGCCTGCACCTACTCGACGAAAACAAAAGCGGAAAACGCCGACACGTTCTAAATCGACTCCAGAGAAGATATTAAGACCCATTGAGTCAGTGGCGATCTCCGAATTTACAGAGCGCTCCTACCTCAATTACTCAATGTATGTGGTGCTTGATCGCGCGTTACCTAGCTTGGCGGATGGACTTAAGCCCGTGCAGCGTCGGATTGTTTATGCCATGTCGGAGCTCGGTCTCGCAGCAAGCTCAAAGTATAAAAAGTCGGCGAGGACCGTTGGGGACGTGCTCGGGAAATTCCACCCCCACGGAGATTCAGCATGTTACGAGGCCATGGTGTTAATGGCGCAGCCCTTCAGTTTCCGCTATCCGCTGGTAGATGGACAGGGCAACTGGGGGTCTCAAGATGATCCTAAATCCTTTGCTGCAATGCGATACACGGAGGCGCGACTGTCGGGATTTGCTGAGATGTTGCTTTCGGAACTGGGTCAGGGGACTGTCGAATGGGGGCTTAATTTCGATGGTACCCTGCGTGAGCCGCGCCTCCTGCCCGCCCGCTTACCCAATGTCTTGCTGAATGGGAGTTCAGGAATCGCAGTGGGAATGGCAACTGATATACCGCCGCACAACCTACGTGAGGTCGTCAGTGCGTGCATTCGATTGCTTGATAATTCAAGGACGAGCCTTGATGATTTGTGCGACCACGTGAAAGGGCCGGATTTCCCGTCCGGTGGCGAAATTGTAACGCCGCAGGCGGAAATTCGTGATATCTACCGGACGGGCTATGGCTCAATCCGTCAACGCGCCGTATGGGTAGATGAAAACGGCGATATTGCAATCACCGCGTTGCCGTATCAAGTCTCTGGTGAGCGGGTGATCGAACAAATCGCGAATCAGATGAATGCCAAAAAGTTGCCCATGGTTGGGGACATCCGGGACGAGTCAGATCACGAAAATCCGATTCGAATTGTTATCGAACCCCGCTCAAATCGAGTAGATCGCGCGGTGTTAATGACCCATCTATTTGCGACCACTTCTCTAGAGCAAACCTATCGGGTCAACATGAATATGATTGGTCTTGATGGACGTCCTAAAGTTTTTGATCTTCGAGAAGCGCTAAAACAGTGGCTGGACTTCCGTCTTGAGACCGTTAAGCGCCGGTTATCGTATCGTTTGGATCGAGTGGTAAAACGACTGCATATTTTAGATGGTCTGCTCATTGCCTTTTTAAATATTGATGAAATTATAAAAATCATTCGCAAAGAGGATGAACCAAAGGGTGTTCTGATAAAGCGTTTTAAATTGAGCGAGACTCAAGCGGAGGCCATTCTTGAGCTTAAGCTGCGCCAGCTTGCCAGACTTGAAGAAATTAAGATTACGGGAGAGCAACAGGCATTATCTCGAGAGAAAGCGGAGCTGCAAAAAATACTTAAGTCTCGCGATCGATTAAAAACAGTTGTTAAAAAAGAACTCGTCGCAGATGCGGAGGAATTTGGTGATGACCGACGCTCTCCTTTAGTTGAACGAGAGGCCGCTCAAGCCCTGAGCGAGAGCGCTCTGATTCCTTCAGAGCCCATCACGGTTGTACTCTCTAAAAAAGGGTGGATTCGAGCCGCCAAGGGTCTGGAGGTTGATCCGCGTGAACTCGCTTATCGAGGAGATGACGGCTATCTGCACTCCGGCCCCGGGAAAACCAATCAACCGTTACTTTGCCTAGATTCGACAGGTCGTGTCTATGGGCTTCGTTCTCATGAACTGCCATCCGCGCGAAGCTTGGGCGAGCCTGTGGGCAAAACGCTTAAGCCGCCGCCGGGGGCCACTTTTGCTGGTGTGATGATCGGTGAGAATTCGAGCCAATTTTTGCTTGCGTCCGATTCCGGTTATGGATTTGTGGCAACACTTGAAGATTTACTGACTCGAAATAAATCGGGCAAGTCTGCGCTTACTGTTCGAGCAGGAGGCGTGTTGCCACCCCAACGTATTTTTGAATATGAAGATGACTGGGTAGCGGCAATTACCGATACCGGTAGGCTCTTGATATTTGCGTTAGCAGAGTTACCCCAGCTTAATAGGGGCAAGGGCGTTAAGTTAATTAACATTCCGGCAGCGCGGCATAAAGCGGGCGATGAAAAATTACAAAGTGTTGCGGTTTTTCGAGAGGGAGACTCTCTCCGGCTTTTCGCGGGTAAGCAGCATATGAGACTCAAGCCGAAAGATATCGACACATTTGTCGGGTCACGCGCGCAACGTGGGAGAGCACTGCCCCGTGGATATAAGCGAGCCACAGCGGTTGAGATAATACTCGCTTGATATTGGAATAACGAATAAAGGGAATTTTTTTATCGTCAGTAAACTGGTTTTCAGCCCGAGGATCCGGGACTGATGGTACCTGAACCAAGATTATTCCGACTCCGGAATCGCGCTTAAAAAGGTAGCGTTAATCCCGGTCTAAGGGTAAGGATCCGTTGTCGATAAAGCGCCATAATGTTTTCCAACGCGGTTTCGGTATCCGCCTCAAAACGGAAAACGACCGTTGGCGTTGTGTTGGAGGCTCGAGCCAGACCAAATCCATCTTCGAAGTCAACACGCAATCCATCAATTGCGCAAATATGCCCGCCAGGGAACGCTCCCGTCTCAACAAGCTCTGCGATGAGTTGATAATGCTCGCCCTCATTCATTTCGAGTTTCAACTCTGGTGTATTAACGGTGTCCGGTATTGTGGCAAATAATTCGCTTGCGGAGTCTTTTCCCTGAGAGACTATTTCGCACAGCCGAGCAGCGGCATAAAGGGCATCGTCAAATCCATACCAACGCTCTTTAAAAAAAAGATGACCGCTCATTTCGCCACCCATTGCGGCTTGAGTCTCCCGCAGTTTTGCTTTAATAAAAGAATGACCGGTTTTCCACATGGTGGCCTTACCTCCGGCGTTTTCGATCGCCTGAGGGAGTAGTCTCGTACATTTCACATCGTAGATAATTTCTGCCCCTGGATTTCGAGAGATAATGTCTTGGGCAAACAAGATCATTTGTCGATCTGGCCAAATCACTTGGCCGGCATCTGTGATGACGCCAAGTCGATCCCCATCGCCGTCAAATGCCAGACCGAGGTCCGCGTTATGCTCATCAACGGCTGAGATGAGGTCCGCCATATTTTCAAGTACGCTAGGATCCGGGTGATGATTTGGGAAATTGCCATCAACTTCGGTAAAAAGCTCAATAACTTCACAACCGAGTTCGCGTAATAGTTGAGGCGCAAGTACACCGGCAACCCCGTTGCCGCAGTCCGTAACCACTCGAAGAGGGCGAGCTAATTTGATATCGCTAACGACTCGATTTCGATAAGTCGGCACAATATCAAAAGAAGAGTCGGTGCCAACGCCGTGCAGAAAATTTTGAGTCTCAATTCGGCGGCGTAAGTCCTGAATGCGATCAGCCGCAAGTGTGTGTGTGCCCACCATAATCTTCAGGCCGTTGTAGTTTGGCGGATTATGGCTTCCGGTAACTGATACCGAAGAGCCTGCTTGAAGTTCATAGGTTGCAAAATAAGTGAGGGGCGTCGGCACCATCCCGATATCGATAGTGTTGCAACCGGTGTCATGAATGCCCTGTTTCAGAGCGTTTGAGATGCTGGGACCTGAAAGCCGGCCATCTCGACCGATTACCACTGAAGAGTCGCCAGCAGTGAGCGCTTCGCTACCGACTGCCCGGCCGATTTGCTCGACAATTTCGGTTGTCAACGAAACGTCTACTATGCCTCGGATGTCGTAGGCCTTGAAAATTTCAGGAAAAGAAATAACCATAATAGGGTGAAGTTTAACTTTTAGAGTGGTCAAAAGGGTAGCGACTGTTTATTGGTTTCACTCCCGATTGTTCAAAAGAAGCTATATTTTAATTATCAAAAGCAAAAAGAATTCGTCACCAAGGAGAGAGTATGGCCTCAAATCTAATCGACATGGACCTAGAAGCGGTCCGAAAAATGGACGCTCATGTCGTGCACCCATGGGAATCTTTCGGTGACACGTCGAATAATAAAACGATTATTGGCGCAGGGCATGGAGCATACGTTTACGATGCAGAAGGTAATCGTCTTCTAGATGGCCCGGGAGGTATGTGGTGCGTTAATGCCGGACACGGCCGTAAAGAGATAGTCACCGCCATGAACGAGCAAGCGATGAGGCTCTCTTATACAAGTCCATGGAGTCATCCCACCGAACCGGCAGCCCGACTGGCTGAGCGCTTAGCCTCTGTCGCGCCGGGTGATCTTAATAATGTTTTTTATGCAACGGGTGGATCAACCGCTGTGGACTCTGCACTACGATTTGTCATGTTTTATAACAATGTTCTCGGTCGAGATCAGAAAAAGCACATTATCTCGCGGGAAGATGCCTATCACGGAAGCACGTTTTTATCAGCGGCAGTATCAGGCAAATCCCGAGATAAGAATTGGCTGGATACTCGCCTCGATACGGTGCACTTTATTTCGTCGCCTAATCCCTATCGTCGCCCTGACGGGGTGACCGTTGATCAGTTTCGAGAAAAGTTAGTCCTTGAGCTTGAGGACAAAATTCTGGAGGTTGGAGCGAATAAGGTGGCAGCATTTATCGCTGAACCCATTTTAGCCTCCGGCGGTGTCATCGTGCCGCCGGAGGGATATCATGCCGCATGTCTGGAGGTTTGTCGTCGTCACAACGTTGTTTACATTTCTGACGAAGTCGTTACCGGTTTTGGTCGCCTGGGGCATTGGTATGCCTCTGAGCCTGTCTTTGACATTACACCCGATATCATTATTTCTGCCAAAGGGTTGACCTCCGGATATGTGCCTCTAGCGGCGATGATCATATCGGACCGACTTATTGATGAAGTGAGTCAAAGTGTGGAGGGGGGTGCGGTGTTCTCGAACGGGTTTACCTATTCGGGTCATCCGGTAGCCTGTGCCGCTGCCCTTGCCAATATGGATGTTTTTGAATCCGATGGTTTGCTGGAAAATGCACGGACGCTTGGTCCCTATATGCAGAGTCAACTTCAAAGCCTAGCCGATTTGCCGATTGTCGGTGACATTCGAGGTCGCGGATTGATGGGCTGCCTTGAATGCGTTGTGAGTAAAGAAAGTAAACAGCCGCTAGATTTAGATTACGCCGTGGGGAGTCGGATTGACAAATATTGTCAACAGTTAGGATTGCTTGTACGTCCACTTATCAATATGTGTGTCATGTCGCCTCCGCTATGCATTACCACAGAACAGATTGACGATATGGTCAAAATTCTACGCGAGGGTATTTCGCGAACGATGGATGATCTTGAGAGGGAAGGGGTTGGGCGTTTCAGCTAATATCCTTCACCTTAGCGTGGGTTGAGCGGCGTGTCTGACGCGTTAATCATCGGGTTCACTACTTTTTTTGCCACTATTGGACCGATAGATATTGCTGTTGTCTATGCAGCGATGTCGCGGGAGATGCCTTCAAGTCAGCGGTGGCGCACCGCACTCAGGGCGGTAGCGTTGGCATCCTGTCTTTTGTATATGTTTGCGTTTTTTGGCCAAGTGCTTCTAGACCGGTTGGGAATTTCTCTTCCCGCACTTCGGACGGCTGGGGGTATCTTACTTTTTCTGGTAGGTCTTGATATGGTGTTTGCGCGACATTCGGGTGTGTCATCGACGACGCGGGATGAAGATCATGAGGCACGTGCGCGCAAGGATATCGCTGTTTTTCCGCTAGCCACTCCCCTGATCGCAGGTCCGGGGGCGATTGGTGCTGTTATTTTGTTGATGGCGAATACTGACGGCGACTTAATAAAGCAACTGGCGATCGTGTCCAGTCTCACGCTGGTGCTTTTAATGACTTTGGCCCTAATGCTGGTTTCTAGCGCCGTACAACGCCTTCTTGGTGTTACTGGAATGAATGTGGTCAGTCGAATTTTCGGGTTACTGTTGACAGCACTTGCTGTACAGTTTGTGTTCGACGGGATTAGAGGTTCTGGCCTCCTAGTGGCCTAGCTGCGTCTATTTTAGGGTTATTGATCTCTGCATATTGCTGGCAAGCTTGCCAGTCATCAGAAAATGTTCGCCTTATTTGTTCCAGATCCTCTGGGGGAATAAGTGGTGCGTCCCCCAATAAACGCTCTGGGATCAATCGGGCCACACCTAAGATGGCGTAACAGGCCCACAGTTTTAATCGACGCTGAATACGATTGAATCCGGCATGTGAATGAGCTTTTGGCACTTCAGAAAATAGATACCGCCCAACCACCTTTGAAAACTTCAGCTGTTTGTCGCTCCAGGACCGGTGCACAACTGAAAGATCAATCCGCCCGCGTTGATAAGTTGCCCCCGTGAAACTGCACAACTGGTCGATCAAGTTGAAAGGGTCGTTTTGTAAATTTTCATGAAAAAGGACTAAAGGCTTTGAGTTAAATCGATTTTCAATCTTCTGAATCATCGGAAAAAAAGACATTTTCTTTTTGTCCCAGATCAGTGGCGAGTCACTGTCAAGGTCAACATATTTATCAAAAGAAAGGCTGCCGCCATTTTTAACGTATCGTCGATAGTGTGATGCGATCCAGCGATCATGCCGGCGAAGTACAAGAATGACTTTTGCGTCTGACTTGAAGGAAGCGAACTCTTCAAGACGCTGATCGAGTCGGAACGCTGCTTCACGAGAGACCAGATAACGGGCATCGTGCGATTTTTTAATTATTGATCGATAGCGTCGATATCGATCGCGATGGATATAGCGAATGCCGTCAAGCGCTGGGAAGATTCGATTTTGTAGGTAAGTCGATGCTGCTTTTCCCAATCCGACGTGATAGTAGATTTGATATTCCCGTGGATGACGTGACACGACTGGAATCTTCCCCCTGCTAATCTGAGCGCTCGCTTTTAGCCCTTTGAGCGAGATAATTAATAAGGTCAATGATTTCATTATGGCCGCCAGCAAGAGAAACGGTTGTACGATATTTTCCATCGATAATAATCGTCGGAACACCATCCGCTTCGTATCGCCCTGACATTTGCGTTGCATTGGCTAGCATTGAATCAACGCCAAAGGAATTAAAAGTATCCAGAATCAATTGAGGGTCAACCCCTTGCTCTTGAGCCCAAGAGGCCACTTGCTCAACCTTTTTCATCCGCCTGCGATCCTTATGAATCGCGTCAAAATATGCCTCGTGCAACTCATCAATAAGACCCAAGGCAACGAAGGTATAGAAAACTCTTGCATCAAACGCCCAAGAGCGATTGAGCACAGCCGGCAATTGGACAAACTCAACAAATTCGGGTTTGTTTTTGAGCCATTTTTTCAGGTAGGGCTCTAACGCATAGCAATGTGGACAGCCATACCAGAAAATTTCCAAAACTTCGATCCGGTCGCCTGTCCTAACAGGCTGTTCTACAAGTAATGGAAAAAAGTTAACATCCTCTTTGAATTCCTGAGCGCCGCTGGGCAGGGTGAATGCTAAAAAGATACTGAGGGCGCTAAATAGGTTTTTCATGTCGTCATCCTTCGAAAAGTGTCATTCAGGCGAGATCGTTCTGCAAAAGGTCTTTAAGTCCGTCAAAATTACCGTTTGTCATCATTACGACTTGGTCCCCGATTCGGACTTCTTTCACAACTGCGTCGCGTATCGCATCGACTGAATCTAGAACGATAAGTTTAGTCTTGGGTGAGTGAAGCGCAAGCGTTGCGGGGTCCCAGCTCAAATCTGGTCGACGGAATATGACAGCAACATCGCAATGAACAAGTGCCCTTGAGAGTAAATCCTGCTGACTGCCAAGCTTCATCGTGTTCGATCGGGGCTCAATTACTGCTATAACGCGCTTTCCTGGCGCCGCTGATTGTATTGACTTAAGCGTGCTTTTGATGGCGGTAGGGTGATGCGCAAAGTCGTCAAACAGTGCGATGGAACCCCTAGAATTAAGTCGTTCAAGACGTCGCTTTGGGAGTTCGAAATCACTTAGGCATCCACAGGCTTCTAAGGGTTTGACGCCGGCTTGGGAACAACTGGCGATCGCGCCAAGTGCATTCGCCATATTATGTGCGCCAAATAGAGACCAGGTGACACGGCCTAACAATCGACCAGATTGGAAAACATCAAATTGACTCGCATCTTCAGTCACTGCCTGAGCAAACCATTCGCAACTCTCGTCTTGACAGCTGAATTCAACAACCTTCGACCAACATCCTTGCGCCAGAACATCCCTGAGGTTGAGGTCATCGCTATTGATAACAACAATACCATTGGATGGAACGCTTCGTAATAAATGAGAAAATTGTTTTTTGATGTCCCCAAGTGAGGCGAAAATATCAGCATGGTCAAATTCAAGATTGCCAATCAACAAAACATCGGGTCGATAGTGCAGAAATTTAGAGCGTTTATCAAAAAATGCAGTATCGTATTCATCGGCTTCAATCACGAACCAGTTACTTTCTCCTAGTCGTGCCGAGACCGGAAAATTGCCAGGGATGCCGCCAATCAAAAACCCGGGCGAGGCGCCACAACAATCCATAATGAAAGTGGCCATGCTACTTGCGGTTGTCTTACCGTGTGTGCCGGCGACAGCAAGTACTTTTCTGGTGGGGATCAGCGATTCGCGTAACCAGCTTGGGCCTGAAGTGTAAGGAATCCGGTTTTCAAGAATGTGCTCGATCAGAGCATTTCCCCTGGACAACGCGTTTCCGATAACACACATGTCGGTATTGGGAAGCAGGGATTCTGGCTCGTATCCTTCGGTGACTGCTATCTTTTCGTTCGAAAGTAGGGTGCTCATAGGCGGATAAATAGCCTGATCTGAACCGTGAATATCGAAGCCACGCTCTCGCGCCAGAAGAGCCAGTCCGGTCATGAAGGTGCCGCCAATCCCGGCAATGTGAACACGCGTGTTCAACCCGATGCATTACCGCTGAGATTCATAATGACAAACATCACTACAGACTGGCAGCCAATAATGATAATAAACGCTACGCCGTTTTTTGTTTCCATGGTCTGACGAAGAATTGATGTCATAACAGCGAGCGACCAGATCGCAATTCCTGCTGTAATAATCAAAGGAGTAGTTAGCGCCATTTCAATATTGGGATCGTCAGGGAGCAATTTTTCATGCCAACTAAAAAAGGGTAGTGCGATAAGTTGTAGAAGCGTTGTTGCACCAAACATGCCAGTCAACGCTTGTATCGAGCGCTGCCCCATCCCGCGGATTTTGAGGATCAGGCTAATGAGTACTGCAAAGAGTAGAACTTGACCAATTGAGAGAAGGATACCGCTGAAAACGCCCATATTAGGGATTGCATTTACAGCGTTGCTAATAATTGCCGCCAAACCTGCAATGAATAGCAGTACTTCAGAGCGCGGCACGTCATGTGCTTGACCCTGAAAAAGACAAAGTCGAACAAACAATTGAAGAATTTGAATCATTGGAATTCAGATCAGATTGTGGATGGGCGATGATATCATCAGGCGGTAAATTTTTTAGGCATTTCTAGCATCCCTAGAGATCAAGGAGATCCTTTGCGCACCGTTAAGAAACAAACTTATATCAATGATCAGGACACTCTTGAAGGCTTTGTTAATAAGGCAACCGGTTCCTTATGGATTGCAGTGGATACCGAGTTCGAAAGAGTGCGCACATTTTACCCAAAGCTTTGCCTAATCCAGATTGCGATTCCCGGGCATTCTGTTTGCGTTGATCCGTTAGTGGATCTGGATTTGACTCCCCTGTGCCGGCTCTTTGAGGATCCAGGCACTTTGAAAATTTTTCATTCGGCTCGGCAGGATCTTGAAGTTCTCCAGCACTCACTAGGCGTTACGCTCTCAAACATTTTTGATACCCAGGTCGCAGCGGCATTAACGGGTTATGGCGATCAGATCGGATACGGCCATTTGGTGAAAGAGATATGCGATGTCCAGCTCTCCAAGGCTTTTACCCGTACGCCTTGGGGCCGTCGACCATTAACGGACGATGAAATTCTTTACGCAATGGACGATGTTGAGTACTTGGATGATCTTTATGCGCACCTGCTGGAAATGCTTGAGAAGACATCTCGCACCACATGGCTGACAGAGGAATGTTCTGCTCTTGTTTCTCGAGATCTTTCGGGTAATGACCCGGTCGCAATAGAAAAAGTTGTTAAGGCCTGTCGTAAGTTTGATCGGACCACTCAAAGTGTTGCTCACGCCCTTGCTCGATGGCGGGAAGAGCGTGCACGCCGAAAAGATCGGCCTCGAGAATGGCTTCTGGGAACAAGTGTAATTGTTTCGCTCGCACAGATGCGTCCCAAGATGCTCAATGCCCTGGACAGCATCCAGGATCTTGAACCAGGAACGATCAAGTATCAGGGGGAACAGATTCTTAAAACAATTCGTGAAGGAGAAAACGCTGCACCATCGTTTAAACCTCTAAGTCTGTCGCCACAGCAGGACGCCGAGACAAAGGCGTTGGGTAACCGGCTATGGAAGCATCTCGGTGAATTATGTGAATCGGCTTCGATTCCAACCTCACTTGTTGCGCGGCGGGACGACATTCGTGCGCTCGCGGGTGGCCGTCTTGACCTGCGATTAATGTCTGGTTGGCGTAAAGAATTCGCGGGCGAACTGCTGTCTAAAATAGCATTGGGCACTAAATAGTCAGCTCTTGGTACAATATTTGTAATTAGAGTAGTTAATGGAGTCAAAGCATGCCTGGATTACGAACAATATTATTACCCTTTAATAACACGCAGCCGACGACGTCGGCTATTGACGCGGCTAAAAAACTGGCAGCGGAGAATGGCGCTTATCTTGAGGGCGCTTTTTGTCGGCAAGTGTTACCCATAATCGCTGGCGAAGGAATTACGCTACCGGGAGATTATCTGGCTGAGTTCGAAGAGGAAGGTCGACAACAGGCCTCGCTGGCGCATCAGAAATTTGATGAATTAGTAAAATCCCACAATATTCCTGTGAGCGACATCGACGGAGAAGGGCTCCGGGCCGGATGGACAGAAATGATCGGTACCGGTCCCGAGGGGATCGGTGAGTATGCGAGAGCTTTTGGTATTAGCGTGCTCCATCGTGACCTTGAAAGTGCTAACGTCGATTGGAAAAGCACGGCAGAGGCGTTGTTGTTCGAAAGTGGCCGCCCTCTTTTATTAGTCAGCAATGATATTCCAGAAACTATTGGCAAAAGAATTCTTGTTGCTTGGAATGGCAGTACTGAAACTGCCCGAGCTCTTAGTGCGGCGAGACCCCTGTTGGGTGCCTGTGAGGCGTTACGGGTCCTGTCTGTTGAGGGCGGGATGACTTCTGGACCTGATGTCGACCTGATTACATCGCATCTTAGGGCGAGTGGCTTTAAGGCCGAAGCTGTAAAACGTGATGCTTCTGGCTTAACTGTTGGCCAGACGATTGTTGCTGAAGCTGAGGAATTTAGCGCCGACCTGATTATAAAAGGCGCATTCACTCACAGTCGACTTCGTCAGTTGGTCTTTGGAGGTCCGACGAGTGAAATTTTTAACCACGCAAAGTGCCCTGTCATTCTCTGTCATTAAGGTTTCATCAGCACTCCGATAGCATAACCCGAGCGTTTTCTTGGATTTCGGACATACCAGCGCCAACTTGATCAAGTTTTTTTATCCCGCCATGTGACAACGTTCGACGAAGCGTATTGTCCATACGAAAACGCTATAATTTCAGATTAGATTATTTCTTAAATATTTCGCGAGTTTGATGAATTGAGCCAAGTTGTTGTGCTGTGGTCGGCAATACCCCCGGATGTCGCAGCCAGGACGGGTTATTAACCCGAAACCAGAGCCTAATTCTCAATCACAACGAGTTCATCTCAGAATCTGGAGCATTGTTCATGAAGAAACCGGTAAGAGTTGCGGTCACGGGTGCCGCTGGGCAAATTAGCTATGCCATGCTTTTTAGAATTGCAGCGGGAGATATGTTGGGTCCCGATCAGCCCATTATTCTTCAGTTGTTGGAGATTCCTCCTGCGATGGATGCCCTCAAAGGGGTCGTCATGGAGCTCGACGACTGCGCTTTTTCGCTTCTTCAATCTGTTGAATGCTCGGATGATCCTGTAGCGGCGTTTAAAGATATCAATTTTGCAATGTTGGTAGGCGCTCGCCCAAGAGGCCCCGGCATGGAGAGAAAAGATCTTCTGGCAGAAAATGCAAAAATATTCTCAGTTCAGGGTCAAGCGCTTAACAACAGCGCTAGCCGTGATGTTCGAGTTCTGGTTGTGGGAAATCCTGCAAACACCAACGCTTTGATCGCCTCGGCGAATGCGCCAGACATTGATCCTGGTCAATTCACCGCAATGACTCGGCTTGATCATAATCGGGCGATTAGCCAGTTATCAGAAAAAACAGATAGCGCAACAACAGATATCTCAAGGATAACGATTTGGGGAAATCACTCCGCAACCCAATATCCTGATATTCATCACACTATTGTTGCAGGCAAGAATGCGATCGACCTTGTTGATCAGGAGTGGATTGTTAAAGATTTTATTCCAACCGTCCAGCAAAGAGGGGCAGCGATCATCAATGCCCGAGGCGCGTCGAGTGCCGCATCTGCAGCGTCTGCTGCGATCGATCATATGCATACCTGGGTTAATGGAACACCAGAAGGGGATTGGGTGAGTATGGCGATTCCTTCAACGGGAGATTATGGGATCGAATCTGGATTGATTTATTCCTTTCCCGTGCGTTGCGCGGGCGGGAAGTATTCGATTGTTACGGGGTTGGAGATAAATGAGTTTAGTGAAGAGCGGATGCACGCAACGGAGCAGGAATTACGCGAGGAGCGTGATGGTGTCAAAAGTTTACTAGGTTAATTTACCGTATCCCCCAACTCATTGAGAGCTTCAATATGATTCGTATAGCAATAGCAGGCGCCGCGGGTCGAATGGGCCGAGCGCTTTTGTCTGCTGGAGACGCAGACGATCGGGTATCGGTTGCGCACGTATTTGAGCGTCCCGATCATGAGTCAGTTGGCCGTTCTGCCTGTGCTTTAGCGGCCATTCAATCGTCTCAACTCAGTGTTAGCGAGGGAATTGCGGGCCCTCCCTTTGATGTGCTGATTGACTTTACATCTCCTGAATCAACACTGATTAATCTTGACTACTGTGCGGCCAACGGTATCAAGGCGGTGATTGGAACCACCGGTTTCACTGTTGATCAGCAGGAACATATCCGCCGTGTTGCCGAAAAGATTGCCATCGTTTGGGCGCCAAATATGAGTGTGGGCGTGAACATCACCTTAAAACTTCTTGAGGTTGCCGCTAAAGCTTTCGGCAACGACGCAGATATTGAAGTGATTGAGGCCCATCATCGTCATAAAGTTGATGCGCCGTCAGGCACGGCTCTGAAAATGGGCGAAGTGGTTGCCAAAGCGTTAGGTAGAAACCTATCTGACCATGGGGTTTTTGCGCGGGAGGGCGCTGTTGGGCCGCGGGCGGATCGCGAGATCGGCTTCTCAACGATTCGCGCGGCTGACGTTGTCGGCGAGCACAGCGTTTGGTTTGCAGGGTCAGGCGAGCGCGTGGAGATTGTGCATAAAGCGACAAGTCGCGAGATTTATGCTTTGGGCGCAATTCGAAGCACGATCTGGGTTGCGGACCAGGATGTCGGTTTGTTCGATATGCAAGATGTGTTGGGTATAAAAGATGTCACTGGATGATTGATGTTTTGGGTCGGAATCGATAGAATGCCGTTCTTGCAATGAGGCATCAAAAAAATTTTTCGAAAAGGAGAATCTCACCGGAGATCCTCCTTTTTTTATGCCTATTTAATCGAGGGATAACGTGATACCCGCGATTCTGGTACTGGAGGACGGTACTGTATTTCGCGGGCGGTCAATTGGGGCGCTGGCCGAAACAGTCGGCGAAGTGGTTTTTAATACCTCGATGACAGGATATCAGGAGATCGTCTCTGATCCCTCCTACGCGCAGCAAATCGTCACGTTAACTTGTCCGCACGTTGGCAATGTTGGCGCAAATGACGAAGATATCGAAGCTAAATATGCTTTTGCCTGCGGTCTTGTTGTGAGAGACCTGCCAAATCTTCTGAGTAATTTTCGCGCGACCGAACCGCTAACCGATTATTTGACGAGACAAGGCGTGGTGGGAATTAGCGATATAGATACGCGTAAATTAACCCGACTGCTTCGCCAAAAGGGCGCTCAAAACGGTTGTATTCAAGCTGGAACAATTGACGAAGTGCGGGCGCTTTCAATTGCGCGTGAATTTGCCGGCTTGAAGGGAATGGATCTCGCCAAAACCGTGACCACAAAAACGCCATACCAATGGATCCAAGGCAGTTGGCAACTTGGTAAGGGTTTTCAACAAGCTCCGCAACAGAGATTTCGTGTAGTCGCTTACGATTTTGGAGTTAAGCAGAATATTTTAAGACTGCTCGCGGATCGCGGTTGTGCTGTAGAGGTTGTGCCTGCCGAGACGACAGCGGTCGATGTTTTGTCACGAAACCCGGATGGTATTTTTCTGTCGAATGGGCCAGGAGATCCGGAGCCTTGCACTTATGCGGTGGAGGCCATCAGGGAGATTCTTTCTCGCAAGATTCCAACCTTTGGTATTTGCCTAGGCCATCAGTTATTAGCGCTTGCTGCGGGTGGGCGGACGCTAAAAATGAAATTCGGTCATCATGGCGCTAATCATCCGGTGGTTGATTTATCGACGAGTCGAGTGATGATTACGAGCCAGAATCATGGCTTCGCGGTCGATCCGGATTCGCTCCCTGAAAATATATCAATTACGCATCGCTCCCTTTTTGATGATTCGATTCAGGGCATTTCATTGAATGATTCGCCTGCGTTTTCTTTTCAGGGGCATCCTGAAGCAAGCCCGGGCCCGCAAGACATTACTGGGTTATTTGATCAGTTTGTCGCCTTGATGGACAAGGAGAATTGCAATGCCTAAGCGATTAGATATTCAATCGGTTTTAGTGATTGGCGCAGGTCCGATTGTTATCGGCCAGGCGTGTGAGTTCGATTACTCAGGAGTCCAGGCTTGCAAAGCGCTCCGAGAAGAGGGCTACCGGGTTGTCCTGGTCAACTCTAATCCAGCAACCATCATGACAGATCCAGAGTTTGCTGATGCAACTTATATAGAGCCAATTACCTGGGAGATTGTGGCTCAAATTATTGAGAAAGAGCGCCCGGACGCGCTGCTGCCTACCATGGGTGGTCAGACCGGCCTTAATTGTTCGTTAGATCTTGTGCGACATGGTGTCCTCGAAAAATTTGGCGTCGAAATGATTGGCGCAACCCGAGATGCAATTGATAAAGCAGAGGATCGGGATCGTTTCCGGGTAGCGATGAAGGCAATTGGTCTTGATGTCGCGAAAGGAGATCTTGCGCATTCGATGGACGATGCGATGACGGTTCTTGAGCAGATCGGTTTTCCTGCGATCATTCGACCGTCTTTCACCCTTGGGGGTAGCGGTGGGGGAATCGCCTACAACGCCGAAGAATATCAGGCAATTTGCGCTCGAGGACTTGATGCATCGCCGACTTCGGAACTCCTGATCGAGGAAAGTATTGTCGGCTGGAAAGAGTATGAAATGGAGGTCGTTCGAGATAGCCGAGACAACTGCATTATTATTTGTTCGATCGAGAATTTTGATGCGATGGGTGTTCACACCGGCGATTCGATCACGGTGGCCCCTGCGCTAACACTTTCAGATAAAGAATACCAACTGATGCGAAACGCGAGCATTGCGGTGTTGCGCGAGATTGGTGTTGATACTGGCGGGTCAAATGTCCAGTTTGCGATTGATCCGGCCACTGGGCGGATGATTGTCATTGAGATGAATCCACGAGTGTCCCGGTCCTCCGCATTAGCCTCGAAGGCAACGGGCTTCCCGATTGCGAAGATCGCTGCAAAGTTGGCAGTAGGTTATACGCTTGATGAGTTAGATAACGATATTACGGGCGGCGCGACGCCCGCGTCATTTGAGCCTTCAATTGACTATGTCGTTACAAAAATCCCGCGGTTTGATTTTGAGAAATTTCCCCAAGCAGATTCGACGCTTACCACGCAAATGAAGTCAGTGGGTGAGGTCATGGCGATTGGTCGTACGTTCAAGGAATCGTTTCAAAAAGCGCTTCGCAGTCTTGAGATTGGTAGTTTTGGACTGGACCCCGTTTGGGATGAACAGGAAGATCAGGCCGGCATTCATGACATGGCCAGTTATCTTCGAGTTCCCGGGGCTCGCCGGGCGTGGTTTATTGGAGACGCTTTTCGACAAGGATTCAGCTTGGGCGAGGTCCAAAAGCTGACCGGTATCGACCCTTGGTTTCTTGCTCAAATTGAAGAACTTATTCAAACAGAAAAGCGCATTGAAAATTTAAGCCTTGAGGGCATTGATCAGGAAATGTTTCGCGCCTTTAAGCGGGATGGATTCTCGGACGTTCGGCTCGCCGCGTTGCTCAACGTGGGTGAAATAGAACTCAGAACAAAACGTCATGAATTGGGAGTGCGTCCTGTCTATAAACGCGTTGATTCGTGCGCTGGCGAGTTTGAAACGCCGACGGCATATCTTTATTCGAGTTACGAGGTTGAGTGCGAGGCTTTACCCGAGCAATCGTCAAAAATTATTGTCTTGGGCGGCGGTCCAAACCGAATCGGCCAGGGGATTGAGTTTGACTACTGCTGCGTCCACGCGTCTATGGCGTTGCAGGCCGACTCTTACCAAACAATAATGGTTAACTGTAATCCCGAGACAGTATCCACAGACTACGATACGTCCGACCGACTTTATTTTGAACCACTCACTCTGGAAGACGTGTTGGAGATTTGTGCTGTCGAGATGCCAACAGGGGTTATTGTGCAGTATGGCGGACAAACGCCGCTTAAACTCTCCCGAGGATTGGAAGCGGCGGGTGTTCCTATTTTGGGCACCTCTCCCGACTCAATTCATCAAGCGGAAGATCGAGAGCACTTTCAGGACTTGATAGAGAATCTAGGACTGCTCCAACCTCCTAACCGAACGGCGAGCACTGAACAGCAGGCGCTTGAAAGGGCGGAAGAGATCGGTTATCCGTTGGTTGTACGACCGTCTTATGTGCTTGGCGGACGTGCCATGGAGATTGTTCACGGCAAAGAAGAGCTTGAGCGTTACTTGCGCGATGCTTTTCGAGTATCCAACGAGTCCCCGATTTTGCTCGATCGCTTTCTTAACGACGCGGTTGAGGTTGATGTGGACGCCGTGTGTGACGGTACCGATGTAGTGATTGGTGGCATCATGGAGCATATTGAGGAGGCTGGCGTTCATTCAGGTGATTCGGCTTGTGTGCTCCCACCATTCGCATTAAGCGACGAAACGCAGCAAGAATTAACGCGTCAGACGCGTGAGATGGCTTTGGCACTAAATGTAAATGGCCTGATGAATGTACAGTTTGCGGTTAAGGGGGAAGAGATTTACGTCCTTGAGGTTAATCCGCGAGCTTCCCGAACGGTACCTTTTGTGTCAAAAGCGACCACAAGACCGCTTGCAAAGATAGGTGCTCGGGTGATGGCAGGTCAGTCACTTTCGCAGCAAGGCGTTCATGGAGAGGTTCGTCCCTCTTATTATTCGGTGAAGGAAGCTGTATTTCCTTTTATAAAATTCCCCGGGGTGGATCCAATTTTAGGACCTGAAATGAAGAGTACTGGTGAAGTGATGGGAATTGGCATGACATTTGGGGAGGCGTATCGAAAGGCCCAGCGTGCGACCGGTACACTGATTCCGGCGAGTGGAAAGGCGTTGATCAGTGTCCGAACGCCGGACCAGGTCGCTGTGGTCGACATCGCGCGGTATCTGAGCGAGAATGGATTTGATTTGGAAGCAACCGAAGGAACGGCGATGGCGCTCGAACAAGCTGGACTACCCGCTTCTGTCGTTAATAAAGTCAGTGAAGGTCGACCACACGTGGTCGACAGTATCAAGAATGGTGAGTACGATTTAATTGTGAACACAACGGCTACAAGACATAGTCGCCTTGACTCAGAGACCATCAGGAAGCAGGCGCTGACCCATAAGGTCGCCTATTTCACTACGTTGGCGGGAGCACGCGCAGCTTGTGAGGCGCACAAAGCAGGCGATAATCCAAGCATCAATAGACTTCAGTCCCTTCATCAAACGGTCAAATTATGAGAGTCCTACTGACCCCCGATGGTGCTGAGCGACTTCAGGATGAACTATCCCGACTAAAAAAGCAGGATAGACCCGCCGTTATTCAGGCTATTGCTGAAGCTCGCGCGCACGGGGATTTATCCGAGAATGCGGAATATCATGCCGCGCGAGAGCAGCAGGGTTTCATTGAAGGTCGAATAGCCGAGCTGGACTCCAAGCTATCGGTTGCAGAAGTTATTAATCCTGCGCAGTTAAATGCCAATGGAAAAGTTGTTTTTGGCGCCTGGGTTGATCTCTGGGAAGAGGAGGGCGATCGAGAGGTAACCTATCGAATCGTAGGCGAGTTGGAAGCTAATATTGATGAAGGACTGATCTCGCATAGTTCCCCAATCGCGAAGGCGCTTATTGGAAAGACAGAGGGCGTTGAGATTGAGTTTCAAGCCCCAAGCGGTTTGCGTCGCTACGAGGTTTTAGCGGTTCGTTATAACGCGGGCAAGTCGTAACTGATTCAAATTTCCTTACCGTCGGTGACGCCTTAAATTTTAGCCTTTAGAGGTTGTGTTCTCGGCGGATTCATCGGTAGCGTCCTCTGCCGCGCCTTGGACAAGAGTTTCGGATTCCTTTGTTTTGCCATCATCGTCGGCACTTTCTCCCCAACGGCCGAGCCAGAACGCGAAAGGTTTTTCTTCGCCTTTTTTGACTTCTAGCGTGTTCAGAATATCGGGACCCTGATCATATCCGTCATCGACCTCTGCGCGTGGGTCTAGATCACCAACGGCCCTTGGCGTTTCAGCGGCAGGCACATAAGGTTCTTTTTCAACAACCGGAGCCCACTGACGAATCCTCATTCGAGACAGTATCATCAGCACCAAAAGTCCTGCGGTCAGAATAATAAACATGAACATCCCTGATGGGCCAATTATTCGCATGGAATAGGAGGATGCAAGGGGTCCCAATACCGCACCGATTCCATAAACCAGCACAAATCCGCCGGTGGCGGCCACGATATCTCCAGGGTCGAGATAATCGTTCGCGTAGGCGATGCTGAGCGGGTATAAAGTCGAGCTCAACCCGAAAAAGAGAGCGACGGTTGCGATGAGCGTCCAACCCGCGAGCAGATCTCCGAGAACAAGCATGAGTGCGGGGCCGGTCAGTCCTATCGTAACTGCAAGCAGTATGAAACGTCGATCAAAGCGATCAGAAAGTCGCCCGATCGGAATTTGAAGGAGCATGCCGCCAACAAGGCCAGCGGTCATAAAGCCGGAAATTTGTTCAATATTGAGTCCAACTTCTCTCGCATAGACAGGGCCAAGTCCCCACCAGCTCGAGGTAATCAGGCCGGCGACAAAACAGGCGCCGAACGCCGTCGGAGAGACGGTGTAAAGCTTGCGAATATTTAGAAAGGGCTTTTCTACGGGGTCTGGATGGGTTGCGCGGGTGAGCGCTACCGGAACGAGTGAAAGGGTTAGAACGACGCCGACAAGCAAAAAGAGTTCGTAGCTGCCCGGGTCACCAAATTTTATCGTCTGTTGCCCAAACGCAGAAGCCACGTACCCGATCATGATATACAAGGAAAGCAAAATTCCCCGAGAATTATTTGTTGCTCTGTTATTTAGCCAGCTTTCAACAACAACAAATAAACCAGCGGCAGCAGCCCCCATGACTGCCCGCAGACCGACCCAAGCCCATGCATTTGACGTAATTAGGACGAGTAAAACCGAGGCCGCAGCGACGGCAGAAAAAGCAGAGAAGGCGCGGATATGACCGATCCGATTAATCAGCGGTCCCGAGCGGAAAGTACCAATCGCGAATCCCAAAAAATAACCTGATGCGATAAAACCAATCATTTCATTTGAGTAATTCTCGATGTCTGCGCGAAGCGCCAGCAGAGTCGAAGTCATGCTGTTCCCAAACATGAGCAATGACACCGAGATCATCAGTGCGGAGAGTGTCCGAAGAATGGAAAGTGCGAATCTCACAGTAGAAATCTAAAAAGCTCTTTTATGGCTCGCGGAGTCTACGCCTTTGAAGACGGCATGAGAAGCAAAAAATTAAAAAAAGAGACTGAAATTTTCAGAAAATTTCTACTGAAGTTTTACTCGCCTCCTCGTGTGAAACGCCCTCGCTCAAATTCTCCCCAGCAGTTGGCTAACTTCGTACAGGGAGGCACTTCCTCGGTTAATATTCCATCGTCCCCAAAATACTTTACTCGTTTAGACAAGCGCTTATGTTCCTGATCAGACTCGACTCCGTAAGCCTCGCTTTTGGCGCCCGAAACATCCTGAGAGAGGCAGATTTTTCAATTGAGCCAGGAGAGCGGGTTTGCCTGATTGGCCGAAATGGCGCCGGGAAAACCTCCTTGCTTAGACTGGTTACCGGGGAGCAGGGCCCGGATGATGGTGAGGTACAGAGTATCGGAGAGATCTGTATTAGCGAACTCACACAAGTCTTACCGGAGGATGAAGGTCGCGCTGTGGGTGAATTCGTGTCGGAAGGCTTGTCGGACATTATTACTTTGACCGATCAGTATCGGATTCAATCAGAGTCAGTTGCGGACGCCAATGGACTTAAGGCGCTCCAGGAGCTACAGACCCATATCGAGGCCCATGGTGGTTGGCATCCCCAGCAGCAGGTTCAGGCTATTTGCTCTGAAATGGAGCTTGATGCTGAACAGCCGATGGCAGCGCTGTCAGGGGGTTGGCGCCGCCGCGCGGCATTGGCTCGAGCTCTTGTTGCCAAGCCCGACTTATTGTTATTGGATGAGCCAACCAACCATCTGGATTTTGCAACGATTGCCTGGCTTGAGAATCGTATTTCTGTATTTTCGGGAGCGGTGCTTTTTATTACGCATGATCGGGCATTTCTACAGCGCCTTGCTACTCGAATTGTCGAGATTGATCGGGGAAAGCTTAAAAGCTGGCCGGGGGATTACAAAGATTTTTTGAGGCGTAGAGACGATGCACTCAAAGCAGAGCGCGAAGCGAATAGCGAGTTTGATCGGAAACTGGGAGAAGAAGAGGCCTGGATTCGTCAAGGAATCAAAGCGCGTCGCACGCGTAACGAGGGGAGAGTTCGAGCGCTTGAAAGCATGCGTGAAGAACGCGCTCAGCGGGTTAATCCCGATGCCCGTGCCCGAGTCCATATTGAAGAAGCTGAAAATTCCGGTCGTAAAGTGCTTGATATTAAAAATATTGCCTTTGGCTACGATCAACACATGCTGATCCAGAATTTCTCGCTACGGGTTCAGCGCGGAGATCGGATTGGCCTTGTCGGCAATAACGGGGTTGGAAAGAGTACGCTTCTAAAGTTGATGCTGGGAGAGATAGAGCCGAACGCGGGCACGATCAAGAGAGGCACGAATGTGCATTTGGGTTACTTCGATCAGCACCGGCGGAAACTTGATCTTGACCAAACGGTCGCTCAAATTGTTGGCGATGGAAGCGAATATGTCACTTTAAATGGAAAGCCCCGCCATGTTGTAGGATATCTTCGTGGATTCTTGTTTACCGCTAAGCGGGCGCTAACCCCGGTTAAATCGCTGTCGGGGGGCGAACGTAACAGAGTGATTCTTGCGAGACTGTTTACACAGGCCGCCAATCTACTAATTCTTGATGAGCCCACAAACGATTTAGATGTTGAAACGCTTGAAGTGCTGGAGGAGCGCCTTCAGGACTATTCCGGCACATTAATTGTTGTAAGCCATGACCGAGCATTCTTGGATAACACAGTTTCGAGTATTTTGACGTTTGAATCAGATGGCGAGATTCATCCTTATGTTGGCAATTACACTGATTGGACAAGACGGGGTCGGTCACTCGCGACTGGTGAATCAGCGACTAATAAAGGATGCGTGGGGCAGTCAGAAATCGAGAAGAGTCGGGAGGTGGGATCAGTTCGGAAGCTTTCGTATATACTGCAACGCGAACTCGACAGTTTGCCTCAGGTCATTGATTCGGTTGAGAAGAAGATTGAAACCCTTAGAGCGCGAACCCTTGAGTCGAATTTTTATGAGCAGGCATACGGCGACACTCAGCCAATTCTTGACCAACTGACAGCTTTGGAAGCGGAACTTGAGCGGCATATTTTGCGCTGGACCGAGCTTGAAGACATGGCCGAACAAATGCGCGACCTCCGTAGTTGAACGCTATACATCCGTGTTAAATGAAAAAGCCCATTAACTGGTTTTGGTCTCAACCGGTATTATTAGTCACGCTCACGACACTTTTTTGGGCGGGCAATACAGTGGCAGGAAAAGCGGCCGTGGGAGAAGTGTCCCCTGCGTTGCTGACTTTCTCGCGGTGGGGTTTGCTGACGATCGTATTGCCGCTTTTTTATGCGCGACAAATGCGTTCGACCTGGCCAGTTTTGCGGCAAAAGCGGCTATATATTCTTGCGATGGGAGCGCTAGGGCTCGCCGCATTCAATCTTTTGTTTTATGTTTCTGCGCATTATACGACTGCTGTCAATATTGGAATCCTTCAGGGCGCCATCCCGATCATCGTGCTGATCGGGGCTTTTTTTCTTTATGGCGCTCGTGTATCCGGTGTTCAGATCATCGGCGTCATTATTGGACTTATTGGCGTAGTGACGGTAGCACTTCGAGGGGTGCCCCTGCAGTTATCAGACTTCTCACTGAATCATGGAGACCTCATGATGGCGGGTGCGTGTGTTTTATATGCAGGATATACATTGGGATTAAAAACGAGGCCCACGGTCTCCGGTATTGTTCTTTTTACCTATTTCGCTATTGCGGGTGCGTTTCTATCGGCGCCTTTTGCCATTTATGAATGGTGGAATGGATCGATTATTTGGCCAACAGCGACCGGATGGGTCGTAATTGCCTATGTAACGATCTTTCCCTCTTTCTTGGCTCAAATATTTTTTCTTCGAAGTGTTGATTTGATTGGCCCTGGCAGAAGTGGTGTCTTTGTTAATCTTACCCCGATCTTTTCCGCGCTTTTGGCGGTCTTACTGTTAGGTGAATTGTTTCAGCTCTATCATGGGATATCGCTTACGCTCGTCATTATTGGTCTTTGGTTAGCGCGAGATCTCTCTGCGGGGCAACCCACTAAAAGAGGCTCGCCGTCGTGAGTGTAAGTCGTAAGTCTTCAGGAAATTACGCTCGCGGTATGTTGATGGTGGCAGGATCCGCGTTATGCCTCAGCACGTCAGGGGTCGGTCTGCGGGTAATTGAAAGTGCTGACGGTTGGCAGATCTTGTTTTATCGATCACTGAGCATGGTTGCACTTCTGGCGTGTGTTCTCGTCGTGCGGGAAAAGCGGAATATTTTTGAGCGGGTAAAAAACCTTGGCTTCGAGGATACTCTCCTTGCCATCGTACTGGGAACGGGTTTTGTTGCGTACGTATTTGCATTGCTTAATACGACGGTTGCAAACGCACTTTTTGTATTTAGTGCGGCCCCTTTTTTCGCGGCAACACTTGGATGGGTGGTGCTGCGTGAACGGGTGCCGCTGCGGACCTGGATCGCGATACTGGTGGCAATGTCTGGACTTGGCGTGATGGTCGGAGCAGGACTGATGGGCGGTCGGGCATTCGGAAACTTGATTGCCTTATGGTTGCCGATCTCTTACGCGATCTCGGTCGTCTTAGTTCGTCGCTCGAAGCAGCCAGACATGCTGCTCGCACTGTTGTTTGCGGCAATTATTGCCTCCCTGATTACACTCGTTTTTATTGATGATTTTTCAATTAGCCGCCGTGATCTTGGCGCCTCAGTATATCTTGGTGTTTTTCAGGTTGGCGTGGGTTTTATACTTTTAGTGCTGGGCGCGAGATTTGTCCCGGCAGCTCAGGTGGGGTTACTGGCGCTCATCGAGCCCGTGCTGGGACCCATCTGGGCGTGGCTGACTGTTGCAGAAATCCCCTCGGACGCCACTTTACTTGGCGGTTTTATTATTCTGACCGCAGTTGGGATAGACGCTGCGATTGCGACATACCGGGCGAAAAAGCCTGGTCGCCGCGAATCATAACTTAAGCGATCGCTTGATACGCTGCCGCCATCATGTCAGTGCGCATGCTGCTAAGCGTCCCCAGATTTTGGGTCATTACGACGCCGGTAAAATTTTCATTCCGGTCGACCCAGAAAAAAGTCGATGCCGCGCCACCCCATCCTCCTTCGCCGAGACCTGTGAGTGAAATGGCCTGCCCCGGATCAATCATGATTCGGCCGAATAGGTTAAATCCATAACCGGGTGCTGGAAACGGGCCAAGCCAATAGGGTAACTGTTCGGCAGGCAACCGATTGGCCCACATAAAATCCATCATTTTTCTTGAGACCAGTGGAACACCCATTGCCGAATGGCCAGTTAGACAGAACTGAGCAAATTGCATGTAGTCTTTGGTGGTCGAGAAAAGCCCGTGACCTCCACGAGCAAACGACTCAGGTCGATCGCAAGGGTATTGGTGTGAGACGTCAATTTTTTTTAATTCTGAGGTCGCATCTGGCGCATTAAGAATTTCATCGAGTGACCGACCGTACATGGGCAGCAGGCGATCTCGTTCCGATGGGGAAATAAAGTACTGTGTGTCTGGCATATCAAGTGTGTCAAAAATCTCATGCTGTAACAGCGCGCCGAGCGGTTTTCCGGAGACGACCTCGAGAACTCGCGCAAGAATATCGGTAGCGATGCTGTAGTGCCAACGTTCGTTAGGCTGATTCGCAAGAGGCAGTTGAGCGGCCCGGCTCACAAAATCTTCGAGAGAGCATTCACCATCGTTCATCAGCCCATCTTGTCGATACAATGAAGAGACCGGGCAGTCAGGGAAAAAGTTATAGCTAAAACCAGCTCGATGGGTAAAAAGTTGTTCGATGATGATCGGACGGGCCTGTTCTGTAGTGCGATCTCGACGCATCACTTCCATTTTGCTGAATTCGGGCAGGATATCAGCCAGAGCGGTCGAAAGATGGAGTTGGCCGCGTTCGATCAGAATGACACCCATCAACGCAACGATTGGCTTTGTCATCGAATAAATACGATAGATCGGGTTCTGCGGATACCGCCAGTCGAGATCAGATTGGGTCACGCTGCCTTCATTAAAAAGATCGCCATCTTTTTTGATTTGCCATTCAATGCTGGCAAACTGATTGTTATCAACGTTGCGTTGGGCGACGGTTTTTAATAACTGTAAATTTGAGTGGGCTTGGTAATCGAGCATCCTGGTGTTCATTTTTCAGGCCAAAGAATCATTTGAGTGCATCGAAAAAGCGCCATTTTCCGATCGTCTTTTTCAGAGAGCACCTCAACATCCCAGGTTTGGGTAGAACGCCCTAGGTGGACGGGGTGGGCGTAAGCAATAATGCCGCCTTCGTCTGTGGTCGCGATGAAGTTGGTTTTTGTTTCGAGCGTTGCGAAGCCAGATGCACCATCGGGAAGCGTTTTTAAGCAACCAAACCCGGCGCATGAGTCGGCGAGTGCAAACACTGTGCCAGCATGAACTCGCCCGGGCCAGGAAAAATGATGATCCTCAAGTTTGATCTGGCCCACCACGGCGCCATCCTCTGAAAACGAAAATTTCATACCGAGATGATCGAACAGAAATCCGCCGTGCGGTTCAAGATCACGAGGCTTTGGACGTTTTGATGAGTTCACGAATTGATCGACCGATATTTTTCTTTGCTGACCCAATTATTTCTTTTTTTGCGAGATATCGGGGGTTGGCTCCGGTTTATTTGCTTTCCAGCCTTCAATTGCCGCAAATTTCCAGTACATTTTTCCGCGGCCCCTTGGGGGTGACCCCGTTACTTGCTTTTTGTCGTTAGTGGCCGGGGCAGGCGTCTCTGCTTTCTTTGGGTTAGATAATTTGGAGTCGGTCATGATAATGGGCTATCCCGTGATTTCTCGGTTAGTCACTGGATTCAAGGCGTTTTAGGATTTGGTTGAGCCCGTCATGCAATGATTGATCTACCCCGCATGATTGACGGAAGTTAAAAAACTGCTCGTTCAACCCACCGGGGGTTTGGCAGGCGTCGCTCATTCGTGTAAGTGACTCAGCGGACTCCTTGGTCGTAAGAAAAGCCAGGGACTCGTATAAGGCGGAAGCGTACCGTGCCGACGCCGTTGGGTCCAGACCGTGAAGTTGCATCCATTTGCTGACGCTTGCGATTTGGGCAAAAAAATCAGACATGAGGGCACTGGCGGCACCAAAAAGATTGTACTGATCCTCATCATCGATACTGACCACAACCCCAATTTTATTTGCAAAGGTCTCGAATGCATCATCACTCGGGCAAATTGCCAGAGGTCCTTTTCCGAATTCGATCGGGGGCATGGGAATAGCCCTGATGACATCCTCACATGGATATAAATATCGTTTTAAATCTTTAAGGCCGACTCCTGCCACTAGGCTAATGACTTTTTGTGTTGTTTTAAATGGTAGCGCTTGCAATACCATCGCAACCTGATCGGGAAGAACGCCGACGAATACCCAGTCGCTTTGGTCGACCACTTCGGTATTGGTTTCGCAGATCGTTATATTTGAATACGCTTCGCTCAGCCGTTTTGAGCGATCAAAAGATCGTTTCGATACCATGATCTGATCCGTATAGCCTGCAACGTCGGATAGCCCGCGAATCATTGCTTCGCTAATTACCCCGGTTCCGATAAAACCAATTGTCATAATAAAATTCCGAGCAAAGAGGGTGAACAATAGCCGAAGCCCCCGATTCTTGCTAGACCGGGTGTAAGTGGTCGTGAGATACGGTTACTCGGTTTCGCTATCCAGTCCGCTCAGGAAATCTAGAAGAAGCGTATCAAATTGCTTGGACTTTTCTATATTGATTAAATGGCCTGCCCCCTCGACGTACTCAAATCTCGAGCGCGGAATTCGGCTTGCCATTGACCGGCCGTAGTCAGCCGGACACAGGTTATCGAATTCACTAAAAATTAACATTGTTGGGATGGTTACACTCTCGAGCGCGAGTTCAGGTTCAAAAGCGGTCGCTGCTCTGAGTGTTTTTAGAAAACTTTCTTTATGAAGGGCCGCCATGCTCTTCTCGACTATCTCGCGTTGGCGCGGTGTGGCAAGAGGACCGAGGATTGTTTTGGCCGCCGCAGGCGCCATTTCGGCAGGGCTCTTTCCTTCGGTAACGAGAGGTGTTTCTCGTAGACTCAGATAGTGGGCGAGAGCTTCATCGCTTAATACTGCACGCCAATGCGTAAATGTTGCTGCGAGAACCATGGATGCAACTCGTTGAGGATAAAGGCGATAAAAATGTTGAACAATCTGGCCTCCCATGGAAAGGCCGCAGAGATGAGCTTGGTCAGTTTCAAAATAATCGAGTAAGCGAGCGAGATCATGGCAAAAATCTTCAAAACTCAGTTCATGACTGTAATCATCGCTTGCGCCGTATCCGCGAGCATCCCAAGCGGCGGCTCGGTAATAGGGTGACAAGGACTTAATCTGGTCGGCCCAGTTAGTCCGATTCCCGCCAATGCCATGCAGAAAAACGACTAGCGGTCCGTTGCCGTCATAGTCGAGCGCGATCGCAGGGTTGCCGGAAATTTTGACCGTTTTAATAGAGGCCTCGGGAAAATAAAATACACATACGATTAATCACCGGGAAAAATTTTAGCTTATAGGTTTCTCGATAATAATTTATCAGAATCGGGTCCCCAGGCGGCACCCGTGATTTATTTTTGAAAACATCATAAAAACAATTACTTATTGGTAATTTGGGTTTCGATAATTATATCTCTAAAGGATAGTATCTTATTAAATAAGAAAATAGTTAAATACTAAAAAATAAAATTAAAAACAACACAAATAGAAAGGAAACCCAATGAAAAAGCACTTTATATCTTTTCTGCTGGCATTCAGTTTGTCTAGCCTCGGCGGTATTGTGAAAGCTGAAGAAGCCGCTACCGATCAGCCGTCAGCGATCGATCAATATACTCAAATGCTTAGTGGCTACATGAGTTCACTGGGTACAGGTACGCAAACGACTCAACCAGCGATGGGTGGATTTAATCCAATGGCGATGATGAACCCTATGAGCATGATGGGTGGAATGGGTTGGGGCGGTCAGGCTCCACTTGGGGCCCAGCGAATGATGAATCCGGTTAACTGGATGAATCCTCAAACGTATGCCTACATGATGAGTCCGCAGGCAATGGGCGCGAGAGTGAATCCAATGAACTGGATGTCCATGATGAATCCTGCGACTTATGCGCCGCTGATGAATCCGATGGCCTACATGACCATGATGGGACAGGCGGTTAATCCGACCACTTACATCGAAATGACAAAGCTGTTGATGACGCCGGAAATGTATACACAGTGGTATGACGCTACGGTAGATGCCGCCTCGGATTTAGCTAGCACTGCAAAGGACTTAACCATCGTCGGTGAATAATCAGCCCATTTTATTTAAAGCCTTCGGAAAATAATCTAACTCGATAGATCCATAAATAGAGTTGCAGAAACCTTTTGAAAATAGGTCGGCGTACAAAGGTTATTACGTGTTGTGACGAATCAAAAAGGCAGAAAAAGATCATGATGTGTGCAACATTTAAAAAAACAGCGAGCCATTTAATTGTCGTTGCTGTTTCATTGCTTGTGTCCGCAGGCCCAAGTTTTTCACAATCGGATACCGAATCAATTGCTAGAGCGATTGAGACGTTGAGAAAAAGTAACAGTCTTCCATTTCCCGTGCCAATGATGGTCAATCCTACCGACACTTATTGGGAGCCGAACACGGTAAGTCAGCCGTTCCCGCGGGAATCTCGTCAGGCCATGATGACGAGTGGGGCGATGTCGAATCCCTGGTCCCTTCGCCAGGTCTTTAACTTTATGACTCATAAAGTCAAAGCGAAAGAAGGACTCTCCTTTGAAGAAATAATTGAGGCGATGGACAGTCGGGCGATTGACGAAAATCTAAAAAAGTCAGGTCACAGTATGATCTGGAAGGAAGTGGAAGCGAAAACTGGGCGCCCAACGCCACGAGTTGAAATATTGCAGTATTGCGATGCAATGGTGGCTCGAATGGTGCTTGATTACAGTCCGGAGTTTTCTATCTTCCTGCCCTGTCGAATTTCAGTTCTTGAGGATGCGAAGGGTGATGTTTGGCTGATGACACTGGATTGGGATGTCTCTTGGCTAAATTTTGCCTGGCATCCTGATTCTCAGCTTGACGAAGAGCTAAAAAAGGGCGGAAAGCGAATTCGTGACGCTATGCTGAGCATCGTTGATGCGGGCGCCAATGGTGATTGGTAGTTAAATACTATTGATTTCTTAAAGCGCCACGTACAAGGAGAAAAGAAGCAATTTAAATTTTTTCGGATTTAGATCTTAGTGATGCCGTTGCTAATGACGCATCGCTGATTAAGGTCAATTTACAGGGCGCAGATATTAGTTGGACGGATTTAAGTGGTGCGAACCTAACGGGTGCTGCAACAATCGGTGTGACTGCGATTCATACGATCTACTGCACCTCTACTCGTTGCCCACACGGCCTTAATTGGGAAGCAACTGGTCACACTACCCTTGAATGTTTTTTGCGGGGTGCCGTTTTATACAGTCGACGATAGTGCTTCTTCGAAGCATTATTTGGACGCGCTAAGCTGGCAGTTGTTTTTTGATCGATCGATGGCGCTTGAGAACGATCACGGCTCCTCTGGCGTGGGTCGGGCGATTAGTAATTTTCCAGGAATTCCCTCACCGGTGAGGTAAGGAATATCTCGAAGCGATTCAACTTGAAAACTGTTCTCCCGACTGCTTTTTTCAAGAAGGGCGCTCCAGCCGATATCGTGCCAGCCTTTCCCGTTAACGGTCGCGATCAACACCCCGCCTGGCTTTAGCCCTGCAAAAAGCTTGGGGAGATCGAACGGTTGTTGGGATCCGTGTGAGAACACGCCGACACATAGAACGGCGTCATATATCGGATCGAGCAAAATCGAAGTTGATAGATCAGCTTCTCCTAAGTGTCGATAGACTCCTTTTTCGGATGCTTTGAGAATCATCTCAGGTGATAGATCTAATCCGTCAACCTGCTTATATCCGGCGTCGCATAACAGTTGTCCAACCAGACCCGTACCGCATCCCATGTCCAGAATCTCAATTTGGCGAGATGGAAAATATTCGAGTAAGCACTCGACTGCGGCTTCTGGCGCTCGATAGCCGAAATCTTCAATCAGCTCACGGTCATAAGTCGACGCCCATTGCCGATAGACTTCTCGAGATTTCTCGCTAGTGGCTTCGTGATAATTGCGCGCGAGTCTGGGATTAATTGTTTTTTTGGGCATGAGATTTTGGCTGCTGTCGAATATTGATTTCAGATTAAACCTTGATATTAATCTTATCTAAGAGGTTAGTAAGATGCTGGCGTTTTTCATATGCTGTTAGAATATAGGTCTTACAGCGACTTATTTTCGTAGAGTCCGGGTGATTCAGTATTAAGCTTGATCAGAACTCGGTTCACTTCTGTTACTAGATCTCTCGATTGAGGTTCTCGAATTTAAAGAATGTCTGGAAGACCGATCGGAAGACTTTTTAACTTATCTATGGAGTTGCTTATCCCAGTGTCCGGAGAGAAATTTTTGACGATTGATGATTTTATTGCTGCAGTTGATGTCAGTAAGCAGGCATATGATGCTGACGAAAACATAGAAAATGCAAAAGCATATATTGAAAGCCTTGAAGACCTAGTCCCCGAACTCATGAGAGCGTGGATTCAAGCCGAATCGGGCATGGACGAAACGATTACGACCCATTAATGAGTTTGAGCGATTTGACGCTATCGCGAGACGAATTTCCTGAGGTTTTTGTTATAGCCTGAATGGTTATAGTATTTTTCACTCCCGACGTGTATAGTCGCGCCTCCTCTAAAAAAGAGGCATCACGTTTCTGACCTCCCCGATGTGCGTCGCACATTCATTATGTCCTGGTTAGCAGCGTGCAGCGGTTTGTATTCAAGCGGTACGACCGTTGCCTGGCTAAGCCAGTTGATATAAGCCTGAATCTATATTTTTTCAGGTCTCCCTTTTTACTACAACGACGCATAACGTCAGGAAGAACACGTGGAATTCGAACAACTTAAACTCGACCCCAGAATACTCGCAGCAATAAAGCAAGCTGGCTTTCATCAAGCCACGCGCATTCAGCAAGAAGCAATCCCAATCGTTTTGTCTGGGGAGGATCTAATGGCTTCTGCCCAGACAGGCACGGGCAAGACCGCCGCGTTTGTTTTGCCCGCTTTGCAGCATCTGTTGCGCCCATCAAAAATGCGCGGCCAAGGGCCACGCGTATTAATCCTGACGCCAACGCGAGAACTGGCGACGCAGGTCAATGAAAACATAAGGCAATTCAGTCGCGGATTAAAGATGACGTCTGGCTCTATTGTAGGCGGGGTCGCTTATGGTCCTCAGCTTAGAATGCTGAGAGGACGTCTTGATCTGCTAGTGGCCACGCCAGGCCGCTTGATGGATCACATGGAGCAGGGCAAGGTCGATTTTTCCCGACTTGAGATGCTGGTGCTCGACGAAGCGGACAGAATGTTAGACATGGGATTCATCGATGCGGTAAAAGAAATTGCATCTGCGATGCCTACAAAACGACAGACTCTTTTATTCTCTGCGACGCTTGAAGGCGCGGTGCTTAAAATCGCAAACCGCCTTTTGAACACTCCGCAGAGCGTTTCCTTGGCTGCAAACCATGAGCGGCATAAATCAATAGAGCAATGCATGCATCATGTTGATAGCAAGGCCCACAAGCAAAAAGTTCTGGAACATTTGCTGTCGAATGGTGAGTCTTCAAAATCTCTGATTTTTACCGCAACAAAACGTGGCGCTGACCAGTTATCCAAAATTTTGCGAGATAAGGGACACAAGAGCGGCGCGTTACATGGCGATATGAGCCAGAACAAGCGACGACAGACAGTGGAAAATCTCCGCAAGGGTCGACTGAATACGCTGGTCGCTACTGATGTCGCGGCACGCGGACTCGATATTAAAGATATTAGTCACGTTATTAATTTTGACCTACCAATGGTGGCCGAAGACTATATTCATCGAATTGGCCGCACCGGTCGTGCAGGCGCGACCGGTCAGGCGGTCTCTTTGGTGGGAAGTGCGGACTGGAAAAAGTTATCCCAGATTGAGAAGCTGACCAGTCGCAAGATAAAACGCGAAACGATCGATGGGCTTGAGCCAACGTCTTCAGAGCCCAAGAGCCCTGGCGCGAGAAAGCCGAATCAAAAACCACGTCGGCGTTTTGGAAAGGCCACTGAACCGTCAACCGCCCGAAAGCCCGGCCATTGGCGAAAAGCGGAGTCAAAAGGGAAGCGCTCTAAAGTGTCACGAGTTAAAAAAGCGGCTTAATATTAGCGTTAAAAAAGTTTTCAAGTAAAATGCGACCGTTATTTTTTAAAGTAGAGAGAGAATTCAATGAGCAGTTTAATCAAGATAGCAATCATTGCCGTAATATTGATTGGGGCGTACTGGTATTTTTCGCCACTTCAAAATTGCAAGAGAGCGTGGGATGAAAATGTAGCGGGCGATAAGGGTGTAGAGATCGTTTGCGGCGAGCATAAATGGTAGGTTCTCGTGACGTCACAAGCGGGACGTGCTGGCTGCCAAAAGTAGTCTAGGGCGCAGTTTTATACCGTCTTTAAAATGGCCCCTCTGGGGCCATTTTTATTGGGCACGACGAACTTTTTTTGAGGGCTGATGCATGTCATGCCTTTCGTGGAGTGCCGCGTTGAACAATCTTAGGTTATGTTCGTCGACTTATGAACTCGGTTCTAGTCTAAAGCGGAAAACGGCCTGATCGGCGGTATCGCTGGCTGGTCGCTAGTGTGGCAATGCACACCGCCCCCGGCGGCCCATGAAGTGAGGGTCTCGATTACATAAACGTCCCGGCCCGGGAAATACTGTTCGAGCCGCGCCTTAGCCGCCGAGTCGGTTTCTGGGTTATCGAAACCGACCGTGATGACGAAGCCATTGCCAACTAACCAGTTCATATAGTTCGTGTCGAAAGTGTAGCCCTGGTAGTCGCGTGTACCCTCAATCGGTTCGCGAATCACGGTAAACCCGGCCGCCTCAATCGTTTTGGCAGCGGCATCGAAAATAGCGTGGGTCAGGTTGTTTGACGCGCCGCACTGGGACTTATCCATACAGTCCACCACGACAACAGTGGTCGGATTGATGAATCGTGCGATACCGTCGATGTGGCCGTTGGTCAGATCGCCTTCAGGCACGCCCTCGATAAACACCACCTTTGAGACGCCGAAATGTTTCTTCAGGTCA